>ONZU01001413.1_pt1 | contig 13035 bp, 10 predicted proteins | sample 1671161 | NCBI WGS metagenome assembly ONZU01 (sample SAMN06348128, study PRJEB24527) | human gut metagenome | biome: human gut; feature: ankylosing spondylitis patient; material: feces | host: Homo sapiens | place: China | collected 2015-10
GATCCTGGCTTCCATTATCGGCCTTCTGATGGCTGGCACGCCTATGATGGCACAGCTTCTCGGACAGAAGAAGAAGGAAGATCTTCCTCTGATAGTCCGTACAGGCCTTATGATCGGACTTTTCATTTCCGCCGTCTTTGCAGCAGGCTACTTCCTTTTCGTCGACAACCTGATGGAATACCTTGCTCTTGAACCGGCCGTTGAACATATTGCCCGCGGCTACCTGCTTTCTATGGTGGGTGTCGTGACTTTCGTGACATTGATCATTCCACTTCGCTGCCTGACAGACACGGCAGGATCCACGTCTGTTTCCATTGCTCCGCCAGTGAATGCGGTGCTTGATTATCTCTTCATTTACGGACACTTCGGATTCCCGAGACTTGGCGGTATCGGCGCAGGCGTTGCTACGATGATTACGTACGGATGCCTTCTCGCACTCTTCCTTGCAGTGATTCTTACCACGAAGGAATTTATGGGAAAGAATATTTTCTCTTCCTTTAAGATCCGCAGAGCAGACCTGAAGGAATACCTGGTCGTCGGTGTTCCAAGCGGCATGTCCATTTTCATGGAAATGAGCCTTTTCAGCCTGATCATCGTGTTCCTTGCCAGGTACGGCACGGATACGCTGGCGGCTTACCAGATTGCGGACAACTTCGCAAGTCTCGTGTACATGCTTCCAGTCAGCTGCTCCATGGCGCTGACAATCCTGATTGCAACAGCAGCAGGTGCAGGGGATATTTCCCTGGCACGCCGTTATAAAAAAGCCGGTTTCATCACAGCGATGGCTGGCGCTCTTATGACCGTTTCCTTTACGCTCTTCTTCCGTCATTCCATCGGAATGGTATACACGGATGATGCAGCTGTCTCAGCCATTGCAGCACAGTTCCTGATCTACAGCGCCGGATGGCAGCTCTTCGACGCGATTTCCACTCCGATTCAGGGAATTCTTCGCGGATTGAAAGATACACGCGTATCCTTCGTCCTCATGGTTGCCGCTTACTGGGGCGGATGCTTCCCAATGAGCATCCTTCTGGACAGCGTGACGGATCTTGGCGCAGCTTCTTACTGGCTCGGCCTTGATTTCGGCGTAGGATGCTCGGCGCTCCTCATGGTTCTCAGACTGTTCTATGTCGAAAGAGTCATGGACGGAAGACCCGTACCGGTCATCGACAATATCCTGGCATTTTTCAAACTCAAGACAGCAGCTTCCGGCATGCCTGCTTATGCAGCCGCTTTTTCCGGGGAAGATCATTCTATCCGCGCTGTTGTTGAAATGAACATAAAACAGGCAGAAAAATTAATCGCTTTTATGACGGAAATGGAAGAGAAACTTTCCGTTCTCATCCAGAACGTCAAGGAAGCAGAAGTAGATATCTTTACTGAAACACGGAGGGTCCTTCCGATCAGAAAGGCTCTTCTGACGGATCTTCATTTATCCATACTAGGCCATGCGACGAGGGCCTACGTGCCTTAGGGTTATCTATAAGAGGCGGATACTGGAAACACATCCTCGTCAGCCTGAATGACACAGGGCGGTGCTAACAGCACCGCCTTTTTGCATGCCCTTTGCCTTGAATCATACGGAGCTCTAAAAACGTGAGTTTAGTGATAGAATCTGAAAACTGTACAAGATATAAGACAAATAATTAGATAGTGAACAAGTTGTATTATATCTAAAATCCTTCTATAATAGAGGAAAGTGAAATTTTTCTGTATAGAGGATGGGATAGATATGAAGAAATACTGGATAGGAGCGGCAGCCCTGCTGCTTGCCGCCGGACTCACCTTGTCAGGCTGCGGGAATGACAGCGGCAGGGAAACGGGCAAGATTCATGCAGTGACGCATGCGAACTGGAAGCCGTTCGAATATATGAAGGATGGGAAGATTACAGGCTTTGATGCGGTGTTTCTCGAAGAAGCAGCCAAACGTGCAGGCCTTTCGGCAGAGCTTGGCGATGCAGGATGGGAAGCTCTTTTTGAGCAGATCCGTTCCCATCAGGCAGATCTTGCCATTTCCGGAATCACGATTACAAAGGAAAGGGAGGCATCGTATCTTTTCTCGAAGCCTTACTTCATTTCCCGTCAGGCCATCCTAACAAGGCCGGACAAGGATATCCGAAGTGCTGAGGATTTGAAGCGCTCTGACATAGAAGCCATTGCTGTCCAGAATGGATCGACAGGACAGGAAGCTCTTGAGAAACTTCTCGGCAAGAATGCTCCTGTCATTAAAAAGACACCCATGTCCATCCAGATGCTGATCGGAGGGCAGGCAGATGCCATAGTAGGGGATGAAACATCCCTGAAATCCATCCAGGCGCAGTATCCGGACCAGCACCTTGTGATTGTTTATGATGATCAGGCGTTCAAGCCGGAATACTTTGGCATTCTTTATGCTAAGGACAATACGGCGCTTAAGGAAAAGCTGGACAAGGCCATTTCTTCCATGGTGGAAGACGGAACGTACTCGCGCCTCTATGAGGAATGGTTCAAGACAAAGCCGGACGAGAAGGTCCTGGCAAGTTTGAAGAAGTAAGGAAGCGGTATGATGTTTGATTTCAATTGGAACATCCTTGAAGCATATGTTCCTTTCTTCATATCAGGGACAAAGCTGACGATCGAACTCTCCGTCACCGCATCACTGGCGGGATTCTTCCTCGGTCTCTTCCTGGCAGTCCTCCGGGTATCGGGGAGGAAATTCCTCTCCCTTCCCGCGGCCTGTTTCATGGAGTGCATTCGCGGCACGCCTCTTCTGCTGCAGCTTCTTGTCGTATACTTCGGAATTATTCCTCTGCTCATGAGGAAACCGGACGGGACGCTGGCGGCAATGCTGGCGCTTTCCATCAATGCGGGGGCTTATATCGCTGAGACAATCCGGGGCGGCATCCTCGCTGTCGATGAAGGGCAGGAGGAAGCGGCAAGGGCGCTGGGGCTTTCGCACTGGCAGTGCCTTCGCTATGTCGTTCTTCCGCAGGCTGTTCGTTCCGTCCTTCCGGCGCTTGGAAATTCCTTTGTCAGTCTCATCAAGGACTCTTCACTGGCCTCCGTCATTGCCGCGCCCGAGCTCATGTACTGGGCCAATGCAGCCAATGCGGAATACTACCGCGTCTGGGAGACCTTCATCACGACAGGCCTGATTTACCTCATTCTGACCGTGACGACCGGCCGCCTGCTTGCCCGTCTTGAAAGGAAGAGGGCGTAGGAAACCATAGGAAATCTGCCGCTTCATCTTATCGAAGTTTTTTGTATTCTTATGCCCGTTTTGATGGGATTTCACGTCTCACGAAAGGGGCTTTTCGTGATATACTAATGGGTGTGGCGAGAGCAATTTACATAAGATATTTATGTTTCTGTCAATAACAAGGGAGCCTGAAAATGCATAACGAACAACAAGTGACCCCTCATATTTACTGGGTGGGCGGCAACGACTTCAATTCCCCCAGATTTGAAAATCTGATTCCTCTGAAATCCGGGGTGACATATAACAGTTATTTCATCGACGACGAAAAGACAGCTGTCATCGATACGACAGATACCGTAATCCGTGATCTTTTCATCGGCAATGTCAGCCATCTGCTTCACGGCCGCAAGCTGGATTACATCGTGGTCAACCATATGGAACCCGATCACAGCGGGTCCCTTCTGGCGCTTGCCATGGCATACCCAGAAGCAAAGATCGTGGCTTCGGCGCAGGCACTCAAGATGCTTGGACAGTACTTCCAGGTATCCATGCCTGAAAGATACATTACATCCGACGAAAAGCTCGTCATCGATCTTGGCATGCACAAGCTGCGTTTCCTCAAGGCTCCGATGGTTCACTGGCCGGAAGTCACCTTCACGTATGATGAAACAGAGAAGGTCCTTTTCACCGCAGATGGATTCGGCACATTCGGTATCCTGAATGGTTCCATTTTCGCTGACGACGTGGATTACAAAGAAGAATACCTGGGCGAATGCCGCAAGTATTATGCCAATATTGTTGCCCGCTTCGGCCCGCAGGTCCTCTCAGCCCTGAAGAAAGTGGATGCGCTTGATGTCCGTTATATCTGCTCGCTCCATGGCCCGGTCATCCGCAGGAAGGAAGACATAGATTTCCTGATCGGGGAATACAAGAAATGGGCTTCCTGGACGCCGGATTACCAGTCAGTCAACATTTTCATTGCTTCTGCTTATGGCAATACGGCTATGGCGGCTGAAGTCCTTGCGGCCAAGCTTGCCAAGCGCGGCATCAGGAACCTGAAGATGGTGGACGTCTGCACGGTCTCCCTTGCTGATTCATTTACAGAAATTCTCCTCAGAAGCCACATCGTTCTTGCCGCTTCGACAATGAATATGACAGTCAATCCCCTGATGAGCGCATTCCTTGCCATCTGCACGGAAATGAATGTCACGAACAGAAAGGTTTCCATCATCGGGAACAGCAGCTGGACACCGAATGTCAGCGGCCAGCTGATGAAGGATGTCGTATCGAAGTGGAAGAACTGCGAATTGCTGGGGGATCCGGTTCATATCGTCTCCTCCATGCATGATGATGATGCAGATATTGAAAAACTGGCAGATATCATTGCAGAAGACATACTTAAGGAAAAATAACAGAAAAGAAGGTTAAAGAATGAAAAAATGGATGATGGCTCTGGCTGCGACTTGCGCCGCGGCTGTCATGGTGCTGTCTGGATGCGGAAATACGCCTTCCGTTCATGTGACAAAAGCGGCCATCAGTACAGAACCTTTTACATTGGAAACAAAAGCGGCTCCGGAAGCTCTTCATACGGCGCCTGTCATTCCTTCCGTATCAGGCGGCCTGATTTCAAACCCGCCGGATATCGGAGCGACAGTCAAGGCAGGCGATGTCCTCTTCAAGATCGACGCATCACAGTATGAAGCGCAGGCATCGGCCCTGCAGCAGAAAATCGCAGAATCTTCTGCCCAGGCAGCGCCTGTCTACAACGGTCCTTCCGTAGATAACAGCCTTGAGGCTTCCCTTTTGAAGCAGGGAATCATCACAAGAGCTGAATATGAAAAAATCAAGGGAAGAAGCATGCCGTCCGGCGGTGCTGTTTCTGGCGGCGGAGCTCCTGATCCCGGACTGATTGCATCACTCCAGACGCTTCAGAAAACGATTGCTTCCTGCACTGTCCGCGCGCCGATCAGCGGCGTCGTCTCCCAGGTTTATCTTGGAGATACGCACATGGCAATGGCAGGGAAACCAGCACTCGTCATCCGTCAGGATTCACCAGTCGTCGCAACGATCGAGCTTCCTGTCCGTCTTGATTCCGTGATGGAAAAGGCAAAGGATGAAAAGACACTGACCGTGTCTATGAGCGATGGCAAGGGTGTATGGTACGGCGAGCTCAAGCAGCAGCCAAATCAGAATGGTGAAAAATATACCACCTATAAGATTCAGGTAGATAATCCGCAGAATGAAATCACAATCGGAAATGAGTATGATATCCGTGTGGAAAGCGGGCAGAATGTTTCCTGCATCATGATTCCGGACTCTGCGATTATCGGAGACAATACGGTTGCCATCGTCAATGATGGAAACCTCGTCGATATCAAGGACGTTTCCATTGCAAGCCGTCAGGGCGGCTATGCGATGATCATGGATGGTTTGTCTGAAGGAGACCGCGTTATTACCGATCCTCCGAAGGGCATTGAAATGGGCATGCAGGTCGATGTGAAATGAAATGGGTAAGAGAAGACTTCCTGGGAGATTCCGTTGAAACGGCAAAGAAGCTCATAGGAGCCGTCCTTGTCCATCGTTCGCCGGATGGGATTACCGCTGGGCGCATCGTGGAATGCGAAGCATACGGCGGTATCTGGCGGGGCCATGAAGATGACGGTGCCCATGCCTTCAAAGGTTTGACGCCAAGAACCCGAGTTATCTTCGGAGAAGGCGGACATGCCTACCTCTACCTCATCTATGGGATGTACACCTGCCTCAATGTGGTGTGCGGCCATGAGGGAGAAGGGACGAGCGTACTTTTAAGAGCACTTGAACCGCTGGATGGAATCGATCTTATGAAGGAAAGACGCCATACAGACAAGATGAAGCTTCTGGCCTCCGGTCCCGGGCGCCTGACGCAGGCAATGGGCCTTAATAAATCCTTCTACGGGACAGACCTTACGGGAGATACCCTTTGGATCGAAAGCAGGAATGACGGGCCGTATCCCGTCAAGCGCAGCAAACGCATCAACATCGATTACGCCAGGTACGGGAAGAGCTTCCCCTGGAGATTCACACTGGAAGGAAGCCCCTTCATTACAAAGAAATAAGGAAACGCCGGAGGCACGAACTTCCGGCGTTTTTTGACGGAAGGCGCTGTATTCCCATTTTTCGTCCTGTTCCTGTATAATATAGAAAATATATGCCTGAAAGGGAGAGATTATGAAATTACTCCGTTTGATTCTGCAGGGATTCAAATCCTTTGCGGATAAGACAACCATAGAATTCGCCGATGGAATGACTGTCATCGTAGGCCCGAACGGCTGCGGGAAAAGCAATATTTCCGACGCTGTGCGCTGGGTGCTCGGGGAACAGAATGTCCGCAATCTGCGCGGACAGAAAAGCGAGGATATCATTTTCGCAGGTTCCGAATCAAGGACGAGGAAGAACGGCGCGGAAGTCACGCTGGTACTGGACAATTCCAACAGGGAGCTGCCGCTCGATACAGCAGAAGTTTCCATCACAAGAAGAATTCTTCGCAATGGGGACAGTGATTTCCAGATCAATAAAAGGAACTGCCGCCTGAAGGATATTCATGAGCTTCTGGCCAACACAGGGCTCGGGAAGGGTTCCCTTGCCATTATCGGGCAGAACAGGGTCGATGAAGTACTGACGGCAAAACCGGAAGAAAGAAGAGCCATTTTTGAAGATGTGGCGGGCATCAGCCTGTACCGCATGAGAAAGAATGAAGGCCTGCAGAAGCTTGTCAAAACGGCGGAAAACATGGACCGTGTCAAGGACATGATGGCGATGCTTGATGAACAGACCGGGCCGATGAAGGAAAAGGCAGAAAAAGCAAAAGCATACAAGGCGCTTGCAGCGGAAAAAAGAGCCGTGCAGGCGACGATGTCTGCCTTAAAGCTTGATTCCATCAAAGAATCCCTCGAAAAGCACAAGGCGGAAACGGAAACTCTTGAGCAGGATAGTGTGAAGTGGAAGGCAGAGCTTACAAAAGCAGCGGCTGCTCTTGCCAAGCTCGAACAGGAAACGCTTCTCCATCAGGAAAAGGTGAAGAAGGCAGGCACGGATTTCGCAGAAGCTAAGGAGAAACTCGATGGTATCCGCGTAGACTACAAGATCAAGGAAGAAGCACTCGAACAGGAGAAAAAAAGAACAGAAGAGCTCAAAGAGGATGAAGAAGATCAGAAAGAAGCCGAAGAAGAACTGATCGAAGAAATCCAGAATGATGAAGAGGAAATGAAGGCAGCTGAAGCCGAAAAGGCAGACTGGCTTGCAAAGCAGAATCAGGCAGAAGCCGAGAAGGAAAAACTGGCCGGAGAGTTGGAAGCATCTGAAAAGGCGGATTCCGAAATCCTGAATTTCAGCCGGCAGAAAATGGCAGAAAAGCAGAAGCTTGAGCAGGGACTGGCGTACCTGGATAATGAGGTCCGCCGTCTTAAGGGAGAATCATCCAGAAGGGAAGAGGCAGCAAAGAGCATCGAGGGCGAACTCCAAAAAACGAATGAGGCGCTCGCAAGCCTGCTCGCAGAAGAAAAAGAGGCCATGGCCCGTCAGGAACAACTGAAGGAAGAGGGTATCCGCGACAGAAAAGCACTCGATGAGGCAAGAAATGAATGCTTCTCCATTGGAAATGAATTGAATGAAGCGGAATCCTCTTTCCGTACCATCCATTCCCGCCGCGAGTACCTGGAAAAGGCAGATAAGGAATATGCAAGCTTTTCCAGAACAACGAAGACAGTCATGGAAAACAGGGCCATCTTCGGAGACGCCGTTCATGGCGCTCTTGGCGAATTGATCCATGTCCCGTCAGAATATACAGCTGCTGCAGAAGTGGCTCTGGGAAGCCAGATTTCAAACATTGTCACAGATACGACAAAATCAGCCGGGGACATCATCCGCTGGCTGAAGGAAAAGAACCTTGGCCGTGCGACATTCTATCCGCTTGAATCCATGAAGCCGTCCTCTTATTCCGGAAGAGAACAGGAAGCTTCCCGGGAAGAGGGAATCCTTGGCATTGCCGCTGACCTCTTCGAGACGGACTCCCTGTATCAGGATCTTCTCCACTCCCTTCTGGGAAGGACTCTGATTGCCAAAGATCTTGATGCGGCAAGAAGAGTCTCCAAGAAGTACGGCTACCGCCTGCGCATTGTCACGCTGGACGGTCAGATCGTCAATGCCGGAGGCTCCATGACCGGCGGATCCATGAAGAAGAAGGAAAATACCTACTTCGGAAGAAAAGAAGAAATCAAGGAACTTTACGCAGAAGAAAAGAAGCGCGAAAAGGACCTTGCTGATTTAAGGAAAAGGAAACAGGAAAAGGAAACGGCAAGGGACAGCCTTTCTGAAAAGGTGGCAGGAGAACGCGAATCCTGGCATCAGATGGATCTGGTGCTTGCTTCCCTCAAAGGGCAGAAGGATGGCCTTGAAAAGACCAAGACGGATCAGGAAACCCGCCTGAAAGAAGGAAAAGATGCCCTTGCTTCCATCAGCGAGTCTCTGGAAAAATCCGTTCAGCAGATGACGGAAGGCCGGGAGCTTCTCAAAACGTATGAGGATATTCCTGAACCAGGAAAAGATGAGAAGAGCCTTGCTATCCGCAAACAGATCGATGATAAGGCAGGCGAACTCATTGCCATCCGAGAAGGACTGACGAAGGCAGAAAGCCGTGCATCCTTTGCGAAGCGCATGATGAACGACGCCAAAAAGGCGCAGGAAGACCAGAAGAAAGACAGGGAAGACCTCGAAAATAAAAAGAAAGCCAATGAAGAAGCAAAGAAAAATCTTGCTGAAACACTGGAAAAACTGAATCAGGATTTCGAAGAGGCAAACGGAAAATGGGAGTCCATCCGCACGAAGCAGGAATCTCTGCAGGGCGAGACTGACAGGTATGCAGCGCTTGAACGCGACAGCCAGGCAGCCTGGAGAAAGGCGCAGGAGAAGTCCTCATCTGTTGAAAAGGATCTGGCGGATAAGAAAGCGCGTTTGGAACGGTTCAAGGAAGAAGAGGCTGAAGAGCTGCAAAAAATCAGTGAAGAGGGGATGACCCGTGAAGAAGTGGAAACGCTGAAGCTTCCGGGAACCCTGAATGAAATGAAGAACCGTGACAAGGTGCTCGCGGGAAAGATTGCCGATCTTGGCACGGTCAATCCGGCCGGCGAGGAAGAGTATGAAGAGCATCTGAAAAAGAGAAACTTCTACGAAGAACAGATCAACGACATGAGGGGCGCTGAAGAAGAGCTCCGGACGGTCATCAAGGATATCGATGAGAAGATGGCATCGCAGTTTGACGAAGCCTTCACCAAAGTCAATCAGGAATTCGGGCGCATCATGCAGATCATGTTCCAGGGCGGCAGCGCGAAGCTTGAACTGACCGATCCGGAGCATCCTCTGGAATGCGGCGTGGAAATGTACCTGCAGCTTCCCGGCAAAAAGCGCCAGCCGCTGACGCTGATGTCCGGCGGCGAAAGAGCGCTGACGGTCATTGCGCTCCTGATTTCCTTCATGGCATACAGGCCTGCTCCCTTCTGCTTTGTCGATGAAATCGATGCGGCGCTCGATGATTCCAACGTGGACCGGTACAGCCGCATGATTGCCGAATACAAGAAAAAGACACAGTTCATCGTCATTTCCCACAGGAAGAGAACGATGGAATTTGCTGATACACTGCAGGGCGTCACCATGGGAGAAAAAGGCGTCTCTTCGCTTGTGACGGTCAAAATGAAAGATTACGTGGAATGATGAAATGTTCGGGCGTAATTTTCACGTAAATGATACAATAGCCATATAAGGGTAAGGACTAAAGGAGGGTACAATGGGATTTTTTGATAAAATTCGCAAAGGGCTGACAAAGACAAAAGAGTCTTTGATCAAGAATATAGAGAGCGTTGTCATCGGCTATGCAACGATTGACGAGGACTTCCTGGAAGACCTGGAAATGGTACTTCTTTCCGGGGATATCGGTGTCCGCACGACGGATTTCCTGATGAGGCAGATCCGCCGCGGTGTTACCGAAGGCACGATCCACAATACGAACGAAGTCATGCCTTTCATGGAAAAGACAGTGGAAGAACTTCTGAAGGATGACGAGAAGGATCTGAAGGAAGTGCATCATCCAGAGGTCATTCTGGTCGTAGGCGTCAACGGTGTGGGCAAGACGACGACAATCGGCAAGATGTCGGCCCGCTATCACAAGGAAGGAAAGAAAGTCCTTCTGGCGGCTGCCGATACATTCCGTGCAGCGGCATCCGAACAGCTGACAATCTGGGCAGAACGCACCGGCGCTGACATTGTCAAGCATGCGGCCGTTGCTTTTGATGCTGTCTCTGCCGCTAAGGCAAGAGGCGCAGATGTAGTCCTGATAGATACGGCCGGCCGTCTTCAGACAAAGGTCAACCTGATGGAAGAACTGGCAAAGATCAGCCGTGTCGTCAAGAAGGTCATTCCGGATGCTCCGCATCAGACGCTTCTTGTCCTTGATGCAACGACAGGGCAGAATGCTGTCAGCCAGGCAAAAAATTTTAGTGAAATCGTTCCGCTGACAGGCGTCGTCCTGACAAAGCTTGACGGAACAGCCAAGGGCGGCGTCGTCCTTTCCATTTATGAAGAGCTCCATGTCCCGGTCAAATGGATCGGCCTGGGAGAAAGAGAAGACGATCTTGAACGCTTCAATGCGAAGGACTTTGCAAAGGCCCTTTTTGAAACAACCGATCATGCTTCCGGAGAAAGCACAAAGGTATAACCGGGCAGATCCGGCCTGCACTTGATTTCCAAAGAGTTTTCATACTTTTATTGATCTGAAAAAGAGGCGCATTTTTATGGTAAGTCTGGCAGCACCCCATGCGAAGGGGAAGAAATCCAATGATGTGATTTTCGGCGCATCCGCTGCAGCGAAAGCGGATATTCAGAAAATCGGGGCTGAGCATGTCGTCAATGCGACGATCGGCACGATTCTGGATGACGATGAAAAAATCGTCTGCCTGCCTGTTGTGGAAAGAGTTTTCAAATCCCTGCCGATGGCAGATATTATTTCCTATGCACCGATCGCAGGCACTCCCAAGTACCTGGAAGATGCACAGGCCGTCTGCTTTGGCAGCCATCGTCCGGATGCCTATACGGCAGCCATTTCGACAACTGGCGGAACCGGCGGCATCCATCATGCTGTCCATAACTACACATCCCCCGGCGATGAAGTCCTGACGTCCGACTGGTACTGGGGCGCATACAAGACAATCTGCGAAGACAATAACAGGAAGCTGCGCACTTACAAGCTTTTTGACGAGGATCCCCAGTTCAACAGGGCTTCCTTTGAAGGAAATATCCTGCACATGGCTGAAAATCAGGAAAATGTCATGGCCATCATCAATTCGCCGGCACACAATCCGACCGGCCATGCGCTGACGAGTGAAGACTGGGATTTCGTCATTTCCCTCTTTACTGAGCTTGCTGAAAAAGGAAAGCACATGATTCTTTTTGCAGACGTGGCTTACCTGGATTATGCAGGACCGGATGCCAGAGATTTCTTCTCCAAGTTCAGCAAACTGCATGAGAATATCCTTGTCCTTGTGGAATACAGCATGTCCAAGGGCTTCACGATGTACGGTCTCAGAAGCGGCGCACTGATTGCGATTTCCTCCAGTCAGGATGTCATCACCGAATTCAGTGATATCAATTCCTTCACAAGCCGCGCAACATGGTCCAATACAGTACGGGGTGCACAGGAAACGCTCTGCCGTATCTGGGAAGATGAGAAGCTCCGAAATGAATGGGAAACGGAAAAGGAAGAATATTATAAGCTGATTCAGGAAAGAGCGGCTATTTTCGTCGAAGAGGCGAAAGAAGTTGGGCTTCCGATTCTTCCTTACAAATCCGGGTTCTTCATTTCCGTCCCTGCAAAGGACTCCAAAGCTGCCTGCAAGGCGCTCTATGACGACCACATTTACCTTGTTCCGCTCGCTGCCGGCGTAAGAATCGCCGTCTGTGCAGTCAGCAAGAAGAAAATGCATGGCATTGCAGCAAAGCTCAAAGCAGCCATGGAAAGAACAGGACAGTTATAAAAAATCACATGGGAGCTGTGACAAGATGCATGCATTTTGTCACAGCCTCTTTTTTATGGAGGGCACATGTATATAGAAGGCGTGGGAGAAGTGGAAGTCATCAGAAAGCGCATCAGCCGCATGTATATCCATGTCGGACGCGGCAGGCATGTTTTCGTGACGGCTCCCCGCACCTGCAGTGAAGATCTGATCCGCCGTTTCCTGACGGAGAAAAAAGACTGGATCCTGAGAAGACGCCGGAAGCAGTGGAATATGAATATACCGATGGGGAAGAGCATATTCTTCTGGGAAAGAAAGTGACGCTCCATGTGGCAGGCGGCGCATCGAATGCCTGCACCCTTAACGGGCGGGATGTCATGATAACTGTCCGTTCTTCAAGAACGAGCGTCAGAAAAATTTATGAGGAATGGTCGCGCGATATGCTGAGGCGGATCGTCGTGATGTATATCAAAAAATGGGCTGAGACGATGGGTGTATTTCCAGGCGATATAACAATCCGGAAAATGAAGGGAAGATGGGGGAGCTGCAATGTGAAGACAGGCGAATTATGCTTCGCTCTCGATCTGATCACAAAAGATGGCGCCTGCATCGAGGGTGTCGTCGTCCATGAACTCAATCATCTTCTCGAAAAGGGACATACGCGGAGGTTTCATGACCTGATGGCGCATTGGGTACCTGATTACAAGGAACGCCAGAAAATATTATCTCGGAGTCCGAGGGAATTCATTTAAAGTGGTGAAATTGCCAGGAATCTGCCGCGCGGTCATCATAAAATGCGTGGTTTATTGAATTTTTTTG
>ONZU01001418.1_pt1 | contig 12949 bp, 8 predicted proteins | sample 1671161 | NCBI WGS metagenome assembly ONZU01 (sample SAMN06348128, study PRJEB24527) | human gut metagenome | biome: human gut; feature: ankylosing spondylitis patient; material: feces | host: Homo sapiens | place: China | collected 2015-10
GCGCTTCGCGCTTTGTTTTGAACATTAATTATCATTAATTGAACATTAATTATTCCATTAATTTTTTTCGTTAATGTTCATTCTCGTTAGGTCGACAAATTGCAGTTTATCAAATCCGCGTTTAAATGTTTAACACAGATTTGTTAACTTTGCAACGTAAAATGCTGAAACCACCCTTAAAACGATGAGTGAAGAAAATAAAGACGAAATATTGAACGAAACTGACGTTACCAACGAAGCCACTAACGACACCGCCACACCCGAAGCCCACTCCGACTATCACCCCAGTGGGGTGAAAGACGAAGAGGGCAAATTGCAGTTGACGGGTATGTATCAAAACTGGTTCTTAGACTATGCCTCGTACGTCATTCTCGAACGTGCCGTCCCCCACTTGGGTGATGGTCTCAAACCTGTACAACGACGCATACTCCACTCTATGAAACTGCTCGACGATGGACGCTATAATAAGGTGGCCAACGTTGTAGGTCATACCATGCAGTTTCACCCCCACGGTGATGCCTCTATTGGCGATGCCTTGGTACAGTTGGGACAAAAGAACCTGCTCATCGACTGTCAGGGTAACTGGGGTAACATACTCACGGGCGACAGCGCTGCTGCCCCTCGTTATATTGAAGCGCGACTCTCAAAGTTCGCTCTCGACGTACTCTTCAATCCTAAGACAACGGAGTGGAAGATGTCATACGACGGCCGTAAGAAGGAACCCGTTTCGTTACCCGTAAAGTTTCCTTTACTCTTAGCTCAAGGGGCCGAGGGCATTGCCGTAGGCCTTTCAGCAAAGATTTTACCCCATAACTTTGGCGAACTTTGCGAAGCCGCTATCAAGTATCTGCATGGCGAGGAGTTTCACCTCTATCCCGACTTCTTGACAGGCGGTTCCATCGACGTATCACGCTATAACGACGGCATGCGCGGTGGTGCCGTAAAGGTGCGTGCCAAAATCGAGAAGTTAGATAGTAAGACGCTCGTCATCACCGAGATACCCTATGGCAAAACCACCAGCACGCTCATCGACTCTATACTCAAAGCCAACGAAAAGGGTAAGATAAAAATTCGTAAGGTGGAGGACAACACCGCTGCCGAGGCTGAAATTCACGTTCATCTCACGCCTGGCACATCAAGCGACAAGGCCATCGATGCCCTTTACGCTTTCACCGACTGCGAGACCAGTATCAATCCCAACTGCTGCGTGATTGAAGACAAGAAGCCAAAGTTTCTCACCGTAAGCGAGGTGTTGCGCCGTTCGGTAGACCACACGCGCTCTTTGCTTGAGAAGGAACTCATGATACGCCGTGGCGAACTCATGGAGAGTCTTCACTTTGCCTCACTCGAACGTATCTTTATCGAAGAACGCATCTACAAAGACCGCGCTTTCGAACAGGCTAAAGACATGGACGCCGCCATTCTTCACATCGACAGTCGCTTAGACCCCTTCAAGCCCCAGTTCTATCGTGAAGTGACGCGCGACGACATACTGCGTCTCATGGAGATTAAGATGGGACGCATCCTTAAGTTCAATAAAGACAAAGCCGACGAGCTTATCGCCCACATGAAAGAAGAGGTGGCACGCATTGACCGCGACCTGCAGAACATGGTCGAAGTCACCTCTAACTGGTTCCGCCTCATTCGCGATAAATATGCGGCCGAGCACCCTCGCCACACCGAGATACGCTCATTCGACAACATCGAGGCCACCAAGGTAATCGAAGCTACCGAGAAGCTCTACATCGACCGCGAAAATGGCTTCATGGGCATGAGCCTCAAAAAGGACGAGTTCGTGGAGAACTGTTCTCCTATCGACGATGTCATCATCTTCTATCGCGACGGTACGTATAAGGTTACGCGCGTGGCCGATAAGGTGTTTATCGGTGAGACCGAGCGCATGAAGGCGGAGAAGAAAAAGAAAGTAGAGGTCATTCACATCGCCGTCTTTAAGAAGGGCGATAAACGCACAATTTATAATGTCGTCTATCGCGACGCTGCCACCAACACTTGCTACATCAAACGCTTCAACGTGACCAGCATCACCCACGACCGCGAGTACGACCTCACAATGGGTACGCCAGGTAGCAAGGTGCTTTACTTCACGGCCAACCCGAACGGCGAGGCTGAGACTATCAAGGTTACGTTCCGTCCTAATCCCAAACTCAAGCGCATCAGCATGGACCGCGACTTTGGAGAGATCTTAGTCAAGGGGCGTCAGAGCCGAGGCAACTTGCTCACCCGTGTTGACGTTCATAAGATTACGCTCAAGGCGCATGGTGCTTCTACCCTCGGCGGTCGAAGAGTTTGGTTTGACCATGATGTACAGCGCCTTAATTACGATGGACGTGGAGAGTACTTGGGTGAGTTCCACTCTGACGACCTCGTACTCGTTGTTCTGCAGAACGGGCAGTTCTACACCACCAATTTCGACCTCAACAATCACTACGAGCCTTCGGGCATTCTGCGCGTTGAGAAGTTTGACGAACACAAGGTGTGGACGGCCGTACTCTTCGATGCCGATCAACAAGGTTTCCCTTACGTTAAACGCTTCGTCCTTGAACGTTGTGCACAAACGCGGCCACTAAATTTCTTGGGCGACAACCCTAACTCTCGCTTTATCTTGCTCACCGATCAAGTATATCCGCGTCTGCAAGTGACCTATGGTGGCAACGAGAACTTCCGCGATCCACTTGAAATTGATGTGGATTCGTTCATTGCCGTTAAGGGTTACAAGGCCAAAGGTAAACGTATCACCACGCTTCCCATTGAGAAGATAGAAGAACTCGAACCGCTTCGTCAGCCCGTCACCGAGGCTGAACCTCAAGAGGACGAAAATGATAACGACAATTCCCCCGAAGTCGATACGGATGACCCATCCCAAGAGCCTTCCCTCTTCGATAATAATGACAACGCTTAACATCAAGTCGCGCTTCGCGCTCCAGGAGGAGAAACATTAATTATCATTAATTAACCATTAATTTCTTCATTAATTATTCTCTTTTGGTAATTAATGAGACAATTAATGAAGAAATTAACGAAATAATTAATGAAGAAATTAATGGTCAATTAATGATAATTAATGTTCCTCCCCCAGGAGCGCGAAGCGCGACCTTGCATTATGAATATTAATGTTTAGAGCGCGAAGCGCGACCTTAACGTTTTCCCCTCCAGAATTATATGTTCTCCTCTCAGTATTACCGTTTCCTTGCGTTCCCACTATTCGTGTTATTAACGTTCAGCTGCCAGCATAAGCGACAAAGCATCACTCAGCACCAAATAGACAGCGTCGTCGAAGCCAACCGCGACCTCCTCTACGCTGCCCCTTATAAGGCCGACACGACCTTTATGCAGTGGCAGAAACGTGTCAGCGACAGCACCCAATGGTATCGCTTCGAACTCTATCGCGCTACCGCCCACCAACGTGCGGGTGACACACTTTGGGCCAACAAAACTTATAATAAGGTGAAAACGTGGAGCGTGACACACCACGAGCCCCATCTTGAAGGCTTAGTGTATAATCATCTCGGCACCTCCGCTCTGCTTGCAGGTTACAACCGCCAAGCTTGCCAGTACTATGAACGAGCCTACACCTTGTTAAACCAACCACCTAAAACAAACGACCTCATAGCCGCCACTATCAACGTGGCCGATATGTACCAACAGTCAGGCCGTCTGCCATTAGCAGCAGAACGTTATCGTTACGCCCTCTTCATAGCCGATTCATTGCACGATAGTACCAATCGGGCCGCTATCTGCTGCGGACTCGGACTTATCTATATGGAGTTGGAAAACTTTAAAGAGGCACACCACTTCTTCAACCTTGCTAAAAAGGACATTGAACAAGAAGCTCTACAGACTCAACACTTTTACCACTCCTCGTTAGGTAACTGCTATTATTTCGAACACAAGTATGACGAATCCCTCAAGAACTTTCAGCAAGCTTACAAGATAGCCCTCCAACTGGACAACTCGTTCTTCATTCACATCTGCGAAATTAACATGGGAGAAATATATCTCATGCAAAATAAACTGTCTGAAGCACAGCAGCAACTGCAAAATGCCAAGCTATTCTTACAACAGGAGAGCAATCAGCTCACGCCTGAGAACGTGTTCTACATTAAGAGTCTATTGGCCGATCTCGACATTGCCCAACACAAAGGGAGTCAAGTCAATGACTTCTTAACGCAGCTCAAGGAGCCTCACCCGATACGTTCGCCGCGTTACCTCATGCTCCACTACCGCCGCCTTATGCGCTACGCAGCGCAATATGGTCAGTGGCAACGCGCCTACCAATATCAGACGCTCAGCGATCAATATGCTGACTCGCTACGCAGCCGCCAGACGCGCAACAACGTAGCCGAATTGGCCAGCCGCTACCAACGCGACACGACGCTACTGCGACAACAAATCTCTATATCGGAATACGCTGCCCAAACGGCACGTCAGCAAAACATCATTCTGATTGTTATAATTGTAGCCGTGGCACTGGCTCTTGCAGCCACGCTCATCATTGTATGCTACCGACGTTACACGCAAAATCGCATGAAGCAACAAATGGAGCGCATGACGGAACTTCGCATGGACATCGTGCGCAACCGCGTGTCGCCTCACTACATCTTCAACGTATTAGGTACCGTACTTCCGAAGCTCCAACGCTACCCCGAGTTGGTCGAACCCGTCGAACTGCTCATCGACGTATTGCGTGGCAACCTCCTCACCTCAGGCAAGGTGGCTGTGAAGTTATGTGACGAACTCGCCTTGGTGCAACGTTTCGTTTCACTTCACCATTATAGTAAGGGCGAATGGCCCACCGTCACGTGGACCATCGACCCCGCGTTAGAAAAGAGCGAATGGCTCATTCCCTCTATGTCGTTACAGATACCCGTAGAGAATGCCCTCAAGCACGCTTTCCCCACGCTTAGTGCTGAGAGTGCCATTCACGTCAGCATCACACTCCTCCCTACCAACGAGCTCTCGCTTCAAGTGACCGACAATGGGCAGGGCTACAACCCCGGCCGCATCAAGCGCACCAATCGCGACACCGGCACAGGCCTACGCTTACTCACACGCACGCTTGAAATTCTCAACCAGTACAACCGTCGCAGTGCCAGTCTCACGATTACCAACGTAGCCCCACCCCACCACGGCACCCGCATCGAACTACGCATTCCCCAAGGCTACAACTTCACTGTGCAGCACGAGAAGCAAAAATAAATAAGCTCTGTAACGAATCGCAGTTTGTCTACCCAATCGGGGGGCGGGTTTGTAACCCGCGGCAGCAGCAGGTCGAGCATCTACTTATAGTCGCTTAGCGCGAGAACATACATAACATACAATTTAACATACTTTTTTTTACATACTACTCAATTTGTGCCAAGGCACAAATTGATACAAACTGGCTACGCCCTTGCGCTTCAGCGACAATGTGATATATTGAGAATGCTTCTAATTATCAATCGTTTGTGCAAGCCATTAGTGCGCTGAAGCGCAAGGGCGTAGCCTGTATGTTTCAATTTGTGCCTTGGCACAAATTGAGTAATGTATGTAAATAAGTATGTTAAACTGTATGTTATGTATATTCTCGCGCTAAGCGACTATAAGTAGATGTTCAAAGCATGCTGCTGCCGCGGGTTAAAAACCCGCCCCCCAATTAGGCAGACAAATTGTAGCTTATTTCTCTATTATATAAAAAGAGAAAAAACGTTTGCAGCAAACACCAATTTGGACGCTACAATTTTATAACACAGCGACACCACGGAAATGTTACAAAAAGTAGGCATAAAGCGAGATTTTATATGTAAATTTGCCACATTCCGTATTTTGACTTTAAAAGATATGACAATACGTAAGTTTACACTTGTTATTTTAAGCATGTTGCTCTGCATCTCCGTTCAGGCACAAAATGGAGCATACGAACGCTACATACAGCAATATTCGGGCATGGCGATTGACCAAATGAAGCGTTATGGCATTCCGGCCAGCATCACCTTAGCACAAGGACTGCTCGAAAGCGCAGCTGGCCAAAGTCGACTGGCAAAGGAGGCGAACAACCACTTTGGCATTAAGGTGAGCGGCTATTGGACAGGGCCTTACATCGTGAAGTCGGACGATCGTCCCGACGACAAATTTCGCGTATATAGTTCACCTGCTGAGAGTTACGAAGACCACTCTAAGTTTCTTCGTAGCGGCAAACGCTATGCCTCGCTCTTCGACCTTAAGAAGACGGACTATAAGGGGTGGGCGCATGGACTCAAACGGGCGGGATATGCCACCAGTCCAACGTATGCACAAGCGCTCATCAATATGATTGATAAGTACGATCTCCATGCCTTTGACAAAGCGCGTCACCACGAAAGTCGCGAGGAGCGACATGAGCGCAAAGAGAAGGAGAAATTACAGCAACGCACGAATGGACACACTATTCGCCGCTGCAACGGACAGTACTATGTCATTGCTCTTGAAGGTGATACTTACGACTCTTTGGCCAAGACTTTTAAGGAAAAGGAGAGCAAACTGCGTAAATATAACGACGTAGACGCTACCTTCCAACTCAAGAGTGGCGATATTGTCTACTTAGGCAAGAAGCAGAAGAAGGCGGACGCAGGACTTACGCAACGCACACACACGCTGCGCGTAGGAGAAAGCCTTTACAGCATCTCACAGCGCTACGGCATACGCCTCAGTTCGCTCTGTAAGATGAACCCTATCAAGCGAAATTACCACTTCAAGATTGGCGACGAAATTCGGATAAAGTAATTTTTTAGTTTAATGAGTTTAATGGGTTTAATGAGTTTAGTAAGTTTAATGGGTTTAATAAGTTTAATGGGTTTAATAAGTTTAATCTACTAAGATACCAGAACTCATTAAACCCATTAAACTCATTAAACTCATTAAACTCATTAAACCCATTAAACTCATTAAACTCATTAAACTTACTAAACTCATTAAACTCATTAAACTCATTAAACTCATTAAACCCATTAAACCCATTAAACTCATTAAACCCATTAAACCCATTAAACTTACTAAACTCATTAAACTCCCTAAACTCCCCATACATGACAGCATTCTCATTCGAAATACTCCCCCCCTTGCGTGGCAAGGGCATGCAAAAGATATATGAGACGATTGATACGCTCATGCCCTTCAACCCCGTATGCATCAACATTACGACCCACCGCTCTGAGACGATTTATAGCGAAACGAGTGCTGGCACGTATCAGAAGTTCAGCGTATGCAACCGCCCTGGTACGGTGGCCATTGCTGCGGCCGTAAAGGAGCGCTATGGGGTACGCACTGTGCCACATATTATATGTAGCGGATTTACAGCTGCCGAGATTGAGCACGAACTCATCGACCTCTCTTACCTCGGCATTAACGACTTACTCGTGCTACGTGGCGACCGCGCTAAAGAGGAAAACCGCTTTATCCCCACCCCTGGCGGCCACGCTCATGCCATTGAACTTTGCCAACAGGTGAACGACTTCAACCAAGGTAAACTGTTAGGTGGCATCACCATGCCCGCCCCCACCACTCCGTTTAAGTATGGCGTAGCAGGCTATCCGGAGAAGCACGACGAAGCTATGAACCTCGACACCGACATCGAACACCTCAAGGCTAAGGTAGCTATGGGAGCCGACCACATTGTCACGCAGATGTTCTTCGACAATGCTAAATACTTTGCCTTTGTTGACCGCTTACGCAAGGAGGGCATCACCGTGCCTGTCATACCAGGCTTGAAGCCACTCACGACGTTGAACCACTGCACAATGTTGCCTCGCACATTCCACATCGACTTTCCGCAGGAGTTAGCACGTGAGTTTACGAAATGTAAGTCGAACGACGACGTCAAGGCGCTCGGCATCGAATGGGGACGCCACCAAGTGAGTGAACTCCAAGCTGCTGGTGTGCCCATTATCCACTTCTACACGATGAATGCCGCGTATAGTACGGAGAGAATATTGAAGTAGCGGGCCACGGTCTCACCCCCCGCTAAACATAGGTTAGGCTGAAAGCCTAGCATTTATATAGCCAGGAGAGGGGTAACTAGGGGTACAGTTTCATGTTCTGATTTTCGCGTATAGAGGTTAGGCTGAAAGCCTAGCATTTATATAGTCAGGAGAGGGGTAACTAGGGGTACAGTTTCATGTTCTGAATTTCGCGTATAGAGGTTAGGCTGAAAGCCTAGCATTTATATAGCCTAGGGTTTTAACCCTAGGTTCCCAGATGTTTTTACGAGCTGTGCTGAAAGTACAGCACGTGCGTAAACATTGTATATTAATGTGCTGTACTTTCAGCACAGCATTAAAGGCGCATATATAACCTCGGGGTACCCTAAGTTGTTTAAATATTAGGCTTTCTGCCTTGCTTTTGCGCATTCTTTTTGACTACATCAAACTATATTCCATATATATTCAAAACATGGCACAATCGCTTGTAAAAGTCTACATTCATCTTGTCTTTCACATAAAAACGAATAGCGTAATGATACAAGAAAAAGATAGAGAAGAACTCTATGCTTATATGATGGGGATCATACGACACTGTAATAGCATACCTATTCGCATAGGTGGAACCAATGATCACGTTCATATTTTGTGCACTCTGCCACGGGATATATTAATAGCTGATTTTGTAAAAAAGATAAAACATAGTTCTTCTTCCTTTTTAAAGGAAAAAGATAATTTTTATTTTCCCTTCTATTGGCAAGCAGGTTATGGCGCATTCTCCGTAAGTTCCTCTATCGTAGACAAAACTATCGCATACATTGACAACCAAATGATGCATCACCATACAATGACCTTCCGAGAGGAATATACTATGTTTCTAAAAGAATATGACATTGACTATAATGAAGACTATGTTTTTCGTGACTAACAATGTGCATATGATTTATTTTAATAAAAGTGTAGAACAATTTATCTTCAATGTGATACAGAAAGTACTACACATTAATATACCACAATGTTCACGCACGTGCTGTACTTTCAGCACAGCTCGTAAAAACATCTGGGAACCTAGGGTTAAAACCCTAGGCTATATAAATGCTAGGCTTTCAGCCTAACGCGTATGCACAAAATGAAACATAGAATTGAACACCCGACAAAATAGCACTAAGTAAAGAATCCATGTCTGACATCATATCACAAGCAATCGCATTATATACCTCAGCACCAAACGCAGCAAACAAAGGTAACTTTATTCCCCCTCTCCTCAAGGAGAGGGGGTTAGGGGGTGAGGCTGTAGGGGCTGCCTCGCTTTTAATCCTCGACGGCGCCATGGGCACGATGATTCAGCGTTTCCACCTCACAGAGGACGACTTTCGGGGCGAAATGTTTAAGGACTGGCCCGTGCGGTTGCAAGGGAATAATGAACTCATCTCGCTCACACGCCCCGACGTGTTGCGACAGATTCACCGCGAATACTTAGAGGCGGGGGCTGACATTATTACGGCCAACACATTTAGCGCACAGCGCATCTCACAGGCGGACTATCAAACGGAGGACTACGTAGTAGAAATGAACCGCGCTGCCTTACAGATAGCACGCGAAGAGGCGGAACGCATGACGCGGCTCACGCCCAATAAGCCACGCTACGTGGTGGCGACCATCGGGCCGACCAACCGCACGCTGTCAATGTCGCCCGACGTTGAAAACCCTGCCTATCGCGCCCTCACCTTCGACCAACTGTGCGAGGCTTACGAAGAGCAGATGATGGTATTGAGCGAAGGGGGCGTTGACCTCTTTATGCTTGAAACTATCTTCGACACGCTCAATGCCAAAGCCGGACTTATGGCAGCGCGAAGGGTGAAAGAGCGCACAGGGCGACGCATTCCTATCATGCTGAGCGTGACCATTGCTGATGCTTCCGGACGCACGCTGTCGGGACAGACGCTTGATGCGTTCTTAGCTTCTGTGCAACACGATGAGGACATCTTCAGCGTGGGGCTGAACTGTTCGTTTGGAGCAGAGGATATGCGTCCTTACTTACGCGTGCTCTCTGAGAAAGCACCTTATTATATCAGTGCTCACCCCAATGCTGGGCTGCCCGATGAGGAGGGTAATTATACCGAAACGCCTGAGATGATGGCAGCGGCTATTAAAGGCTTCATTGACGACGGAGTAAACATTGTAGGCGGTTGCTGTGGTTCCACACCCGACCACATTCGTGCCATTGCCGAAATGGCTAAGGGACGCCAAGCACGCATTCGTCCTACTGAAGGAAAGATTGATTGGTTGGCAGGTCTGGAAGGCTTTACACCGCTCAAGGGTACGTTTATGAACGTAGGCGAACGCTGCAATGTGGCGGGCAGTCGTAAGTTTCTGCGCCTTATCAATGAGAAGCAGTATGACGAGGCATTGGGCATTGCTCGTAAGCAGGTGCGCGATGGGGCAAGCCTTATTGATGTCAACATGGACGATGGTCTGCTTGATGCGAAGGAAGAGATGACGCACTTTTTAAACCTCATGGCCAGCGACCCTGAGGTGGCACGCATTCCGTGGATGATCGACTCATCACGATTTGAAGTGATTGAAGCAGCACTGAAGTGTGTGCAGGGCAAGTGTGTAGTCAACTCTATCTCGCTCAAAGAGGGCGAAGAGAAGTTTTTGAGTCACGCGCGCACCATTCGCCAATACGGAGCAGCTATGGTGGTAATGGCCTTCGACGAACAAGGCCAAGCTACAACCTATGAACGTAAAATCGAAATTTGCGCACGGGCCTATCGCTTGCTCACGGAGGAGGCGGGAGTTGACCCTCACGATATCATATTCGACCCCAACGTGCTGACTGTGGCCACAGGCATGAAGGAGCACGACGCTTATGGTCTTGACTTTATACGCGCTACGGAATGGATTACGCAAAACTTGCCCTATGCCCACGTGAGTGGTGGCGTGAGCAACCTATCGTTTGCCTTCCGTGGCAATAACTACTTGCGTGAGGCCATGCACGCGATGTTCCTCTATCACGGTATGCAACGCGGCATGGACATGGGCATTGTCAACCCAGCCTCGAAGGTGATGTATGGCGACATTCCAGCCGACTTGCTTACGCTCATTGACGACGTTATCCTCTATCGTCGCGACGATGCGGCAGAACGGCTCATCGACAAGGCGGCCGAACTTCTACAAGCGAAGGACCAACTCCAAGCAGTGGAAAAGCCGAAGGTGGACCGTTCGACCATTCCTCTCGTCGACCGCTTGAAGGAAGCACTGCGTATGGGCGACGACGAGTTTTTGCAGTCTGACTTAGAGGAAGCCTTGCAGCAATACGCAGCTCCGGGTGACATTATCGAAGGGCCACTGATGCAGGGCATGCAACAGGTGGGCGACCTCTTCGGCGAGGGCAAGATGTTCTTGCCCCAAGTGGTGAAGTCGGCACGCACGATGAAGAAGGCGGTGGCACTGCTTCAGCCTTATCTCGAAAAGGCAAAAGATGCCAACGCAAAGAGCAACGGTCGCTATCTCGTAGCTACGGTGAAGGGCGACGTGCATGACATCGGTAAGAATATCGTAACGGTGGTATTGGGCTGCAACAACTTTGAGGTGATTGACCTCGGCGTTATGGTGCCTGCCGAACAGATTGTGCAAACGGCCATTGAACGCAATGTAGACTTTATCGCCTTGAGTGGCTTGATTACGCCATCACTCGACGAGATGTGTAACACGGCACGCGCACTGACGGAAGCTGGCATCACCGTGCCGCTCTTGGTGGGTGGCGCTACTACCTCACCGCTACATACGGCTCTGAAGATTGCTCCCTTATACAAAGGGCCCGTATTCCACGTGAAAGATGCTTCTATCAATGCGGTGCTTTCGATGCAACTCATGGGCCCTGATCGTGAACGTGTCATTACGGAGAATGCCCAACAACAAGCTGAACTCGTCAAGAAGCACGAGGCGCAAAAGCGTGCAAAGGAGTTGCTGAGTCAAGCGACCGAGTCTCCACAGGATAAGGCTACCATTAAGGGGTGTCCTTGTGGCTGTGACGACCCAAAGCACATCTTGCGTCGCCTCGTCATCGATTGGAGCAAGGAGACACTCCCCCGCCCCTCCTTTATTGGATATCGTGCGGAACCGCACATTCGCATCAGCGAGGTGCGCAAGTTGATTAATTGGACGTACTTCTTCAACCTTTGGCGTGTACGCAAAGGCACGCCTGAGGCGGAAAAGATTAAGCAAGAGGCGGAACTTCTACTCAATGAACTCGAAAAGCGCCACTACATGCAGGCTGAAGTAGGCTTCTATCCAGCTTACGGCACTGAAAATAGCATTGTACTCCCTGGAGCCGTTGGGGGCAAGGACCTTGTGTTGCCCACGCCTCGCCAGCGCCACCCAGCCAAGGCGGGAGCACCGTGTTTGGCCTTATGCGACTACGTAGCACCGCGTCCTTACGAGGACTATGTGGGTGTGTTTGCCATTACGGTGTCGCCCTCATTGATAGAGGAGTTGGAGCGAGTGAAGCAGACTAACGATGATTATCAGGCTCTTCTCTTGCAAAGCGTTTGCGACCGACTGGCTGAAGCCACGAGCGAGTGGTTACACCGCGAGGTGCGCACGCGCCTATGGGGATACAGTCCTGATGAACACTTGGCGTTAGAAGAACTCTCGCGTGCTGCCTATCAAGGCATTCGTCCAGCAGTGGGCTATCCTTCCTTGCCTGACCAGCAACTCATCTTCCCCGTCAGCCGACTACTTGACTTCAAGGCTTTAGGCATCAAGTTGACTGAGAATGGCGCCATGTATCCGCAAAGCAGCACCTGTGGCCTTTACCTCAGTTCGCCCCACGCTACTTACTTCATGGTGAGCAAGCAGGAGTAAACGCACCCTCACTTGGGGGCGACGCAAGCTCACCTGGGGGCGACGCGTCCCCGAGGCTGCTGATAAAATAGCGGTTTATAGAGTTAAAGTCTTCCTTTTCGAGCTTTTTTAGGCTCGTATGGGAGACT
>ONZU01001419.1_pt1 | contig 12934 bp, 10 predicted proteins | sample 1671161 | NCBI WGS metagenome assembly ONZU01 (sample SAMN06348128, study PRJEB24527) | human gut metagenome | biome: human gut; feature: ankylosing spondylitis patient; material: feces | host: Homo sapiens | place: China | collected 2015-10
AACAAAAGCAAAAATAATCGTAATCAACAGCAATATATTTCTTATATGTTTCATTCAAATCCCTCCAATTTCATTTGGCATAGTTAAATTCAAATCATCCAAAAGCATCAAAGTTTTTCTGTAATTGCCTTTTGCTTTTTATAAAAATATTTTCCCTTTCAGACATTTTGAGGGTTCGATTTAGTACAGCTTGCCCCCAACAACTCAATAAATATTATAAACAAAGCTGTAAATGAAATCAAGTTTTTGTTCCTGTTTAAAATTCATTAAAAAAACCTTAATTCATTTATTTCAAGAATGCAGATTGAGTTTTAATCCTATAGACACTCATCCCATAATCGTGAGTTCCATAACGTAAATTGCAGATTTTGTAGTGCGCTTCATAGCATAAATTGGGCAAATATAAGCGTCCTCTCACAAGTCATTCGTAACGTAAATGAAAGAAAAACGGTGCAGACAAATATGATTTCCTTTGTGAGCCATGGAGCTGGGATTCTAACAATCATGGAAGCTTCAGCTGAACATGATTGTTGTTCAGAAGCCCAGCGGAATGCCCGGCGAACAGGAACATCATATTTCGTCTGTACCGTTTTTCTTTTCATAAACCTATAAAATCACGACTTGCGAGAGAACGCTTATATCTGCCCTTCACAACCTATAAAAGCACCACAGAATCTGCGACACTACGTCCGTCAAACTCCGGTTTAAAACATTTATTTCGATAATGAAAATATAAATTAGTTGCTGGCGGGTTTTGAAAAAGTATAGCGCACTAAGTGAAAATATGGTATTGTTACCGTGTAATAGCATATATGACAATCGTATTATCAGATACGCATACAACATCTGAAATACAGAGAGTGTAGCTTGTGATTTCCTAATTATGTTAGAATAAATGAAAAACAAGCTATATAATGGGAAGAAGGAAGGAAACAGATTATGAAGAAATTTGATGACGATCTTGAGTTTGAATCATTGAATGACGAACCACGGGATACCCGCTTTATATTACCAATTATCGTTGTGGCGGTTTTGCTTGTCATTGTGATCGTGGCATTGGTTTTATTAGGAAAAAATAAAGACACAAGTGCTGACTTAATGTCTACAGAGCAGAGTGAGACAACAGAGACAGAAACACAGACCACCGAAGTGATGGGAACGATTGAGGCAACTGAGAGCGCAGAGGAGGCAGATGCAGATGATCCGCAGGGCAGCAATATGGGAAATGAGACCGGTGCGAGCGTGGATGTGACGGCGCTGTTATCCGCAGGCAGCGTGGCAGAGTCCGGCGAGACAACGTTTGGTATAGATGTGGCCAGATATCAGGGAACTATCGACTGGAGTCAGGTGGCGGCTTCCGGGGTACAGTTTGCCATGATACGTGTTGGATACCGCACGCAGAAGACTGGCGAGATCGTTGCGGATTCCAATGCAAAATACAACATGCAGGAAGCGCAGGCAAACGGGATAAAAATAGGGGTATACTTCTTTTCAACAGCAGTGACGGAAGACGAAGCTGTACAGGAAGCGGACTGGGTGGCAGATTATATTTCCCAGTATCAGATCACCTATCCGGTTGCATTTAACTGTGAAGGATTTGAAAATGCAGACAGCAGACAGTATGCTATGACACAGTCGGAGAGAACTGACATGGCGATCGCATTTTTAAATGAGATCTATAACCGCGGCTATACGCCAATGTTTTATGCGGCAAAAAATGAGATGCTTGGCGATGCAAAATGGGATACTTCAAGAATTGAAAAAACTTATAAAATCTGGGTGTCTCAATATCCATCTGTACCGTATCCACAGACCGCACAGTCCGATTACACTGGAACACATGCAATGTGGCAGTACACCAATCAGGGAACGGTAGCCGGAATCAGTAAGCCGGTCGATGTCGATATTGCCTATTTCGGTTATGCAGGAACCGCAGATGCGAAAAGTGATGTGACACCGGAAACAGTCGGTGCAGATGCGGAGGCGTTGATGAATTTCTCTGATGTAAATGAGACGGTTACAGCAAAACAGTCCACAAATCTCAGAAACATTCCAAGTCAGGGTTCTGATGCAACAGTTGTGGCAACCTTGCAGAATGGTGAGACAGCGACAAGAACCGGCGTGAGCAGCAGTGGATGGTCGCGGGTAAGCTACAATGGACAGACTTTGTATGCAGTGTCCAGCTATCTGACGACAGATCTTGGGTATACAGCACCAGCAGCCAATACGGCTGCAGAGACAACAACAACGGACGGCTCAGGCTCAGGAGATGGATTGAAAACAAAATTTACTGCATGCAATGATGTGGTGACAGCGAAGATCGAAGTGAATTTAAGAACACTTCCGAGTGTCACAAACCCGGATGCAGCAGTTGTTGCGGTTTTAAAAAATGGCGAGACCGTGACGAGAACCGGAATCAATACAGACTATGGATGGTCAAGAGTTGACTATAATGGACAGACATTATATTGTGTATCGAGTTATTTGACAAGTGCACAGTAAAAAAGAAGCTGATGCATTCAGACGGAAAAGATGAAACGTCTGAAGGTATCAGCTTTCTTTCTATTATGCAGATTAAATTAATTTTTTTCGCTTTGCCGGACGCTGTTTCTTTACAGGAGGTGTCACCTCATTTCTGGCAGCAATGGATACGGCTGAAACTGGTGACGCAGGCGGGACAGGTTTGTCCATAACTGGCTGTTTTGTGGGCAGAACGGCAGATGCTGCATTCCTGCGCTGGTTTATTTTTTCTTTTTGCGCACGGAAGCGGTCAGCGGTCGCCTTAATATATGGATCTGCAACAAACTGCTTAAGCGTATCGCTGTCGATGGCGATACGGTTGTCCATTGTCTTCATAATATCTACAATCTGTAACTGATCCGAGGTTTCCGGATCGCTCAGATCATAAATCTGGTTATCCTTGAAATTCAGGATCATAGGATGCAGAAAATCAGCCGGATTGTCAGCAAGCACCAGACCTTTTTCTCCGTTTGCAAAATCGAGACATGCACCTGTAGGAAGAATCTGGATGCTGTCCGCCAGAGCGGTGATCACAGAACGGTTATATTCTGAGATGTGGCTGTAAAAAAATGTCATGGCAGCCAGCTCTGACATTGGTGCATGGTTAATGTTCATGGCAGTCAGGCGGTCAAATTTGTCCGCAGCCTTCAATATATCGATCAGAAGCTGAACCGGTGGTTTTGGAAGTCTTGGGCTGATCGTTGCATGATCTTCAAATATAATGTTCTGGATGATCTCAAGGCTTGTTTCATTCAAGCCGAGTTCTGCAAAATGCGGACGGATGATCTCATACCCATGTTCTGATTTTAACTGGATGAGATCCCGGTCGGAAGCAGAGAGATCTTCATTCTTATCTAAAATACTCTTTGGAACGGAGAGATAACCAAAATCATATAATAAGGAAGCTGCGATCAGCGACTGGGAGTCTTCCGGCTCAATATGCATCTCATTTGCGATCATCGCAGAGAGGATCGCAACACTGATCGAATGCTTGTATACAAAATCAGCAGAACTTCTGAGGTTCTGTGTGAAATTAAGTTTGTGGTCTAATGCACCATAATGTGTGTATATATTCTGTGCGAGTTCCGTGATTGCCGGAATATTTTTCTGTGCGAGAAGCTTATCCATGCAGTCTTTCAATTTGAACATATAGATAGTCTGGAACTGCTCAAATTCAAGGTCTTCTTTGGAAAGAGGAGGAACAGGCTCCGCCGGTTCCAGAATAAATATGCCGATCAGACCGAAATTATCAATACTGTTTATACTCTGAAGTGTTAATTTTGTGTTGCGCTCATATAATAAAACCCCCATTTTATTGTAAATGGGTTTTGCCAGCCGCATTCCCGGCTTTAAATCCTGTGATCTTACAAACTGCATATACCCCCATACCTTTCCTGATGCAAATATGATAAAATAAAAACAAGCTGATACATACCAAATATAGCATATTGAAAGGTTAAATACAATCTGCTATCATGGTTCTTGAAAGAAATTTTTTAAGAGCAGATACAGGAATATTTCAACAGAATGAGGTACCTATGAAAAAAATCCCCTTAAAAAGAATATTTGCAGCGGCAGCATTAGTGTGCTGTCTTACCGTGACAACAGCTTATGCAGATGTCACGCAGGAAGATATTGACAATGCAAAAAATCAGATCAACAATCTGAAAAACCAGCAGAAAGATGCACAGGATGCGGTCGATGATATCAATGGAAAAAAAGGCGAGCTAGAGAGTGACCTGAACAATTTGAATGGACAGATGACCAACATTGTTTCGTCCATGAATGCCCTTGAGTCACAGATCAATGATAAGAAAAAAGAACTGTCAGATCTCGAGGATGAGATCGAGCAGACGCAGGATGATCTGGAAGCTGCAAAGCAGCAGTCAGCCAGCCAGTATGAGGATATGAAGATACGTATCCGTTATATGTATGAGAATGGAAATACACCGATGCTTGAGATGCTGTTATCGGCATCGTCCTTTTCTGATTTTCTGAACCGGACGGAGTATATTTCGGAGATCAATTCGTATGACAGACAGAAATTAGAGGAGTTTATCCAGGTGCAGGAACAGATTGCGGCAGAGGAAGCTTCTCTTGAAGAACAGCAGAAAGATCTCGAGAGTGAGCAGCAGGAACTGCTTGCCATGCAGGATGACATGAAGGTGAAACAGAATTCTGTAAACAGCCTTATCAGTTCAACTCAGGCGAATATCAGCCAGACCAACTCTGAATTGAGCAGCGCGCAGGGAAAAGTCAATGATATCAACAGTCAGATCGCACGGATGGAAGAACTGGAAAAACAGTTAGAGATCCAGAAAGCAAAAGAAGACGCTGCGAGAATGGCAGAGATCAAGCGTCAGGAGGCTGAAAACAACGGCGAATTTTCTTATGTTCCAAGTGACAGTGATCTTTACCTGTTAGGAGCGATCATCCAGTGTGAGGCAGACGGTGAACCATATGAGGGAAAGCTTGCAGTCGGAAGTGTTGTCATGAACCGTGTGCGAAGCTCTTATTTCCCGAATACCGTATCCGGTGTGATTTATCAGAGCGGACAGTTTTCTCCGGTAGCCAGTGGACGATATGCGCTCCGTCTCGAGCAGGGAGTCAATAATACCTGTATGCAGGCGGCACAGGAGGTGCTTAACGGGAACATCACAAACAGCTGCCTCTATTTCAGAACTGTGATCGACGGATTGGAAGGAACGATCATCGGACATCACATATTCTACTAATACGGCTGTCAATTGCGCAAATTACATAAAAATCATTTTTGAAACCAAATGGAAAAAGAGACGTTTTTGTGAGAAATATACAAAAAACGTCTCTTTTTTGTGGAATTGAGTAGATGTGCATGATAATTTTTTAACGAAAAACCGTATGTGAAATGGTTAAAAACCAAATTTAAATACTGAAAAAAGTGTGAAAAAAAAAGAAAGCTATTGCATTTGAAAATAAAATATGATAGCATGAGAAAGTACTGAAAAGCCAATAAAAAAGCCGAATACATAAAAACGTAGAAAATCAGGAACAAGAAAATTTAAATTTAAAAGAAAAGATTTTAAATTTATTTTTTTTACTAAAAGATTGTTAAAAAAATAACAACGTTTTTCGGCAGATTTATTATGAAGGAAACAAAATGTACTGCATATTATGAGCGGTGTTTTGTACCACAAAACCGAAGGGAGAATTCAAAATGGCAAGAAAAGTAGTTTTAGCAGGCGCATGCCGTACAGCAATTGGTAAAATGGGTGGAGCATTAAGCAATACTCCAGCAGCAGACTTAGGTGCAATCGTTATCAAAGAAGCATTAAGAAGAGCAGGTGTTAAACCAGAGATGGTTGACGAAGTTAAAATGGGTTGTGTAATCCAGGCAGCTCAGGGACAGAACGTTGCACGTCAGGCTTCTATCAAAGCAGGACTCCCAATCGAAGTTCCAGCAATCACAATCAACGTTGTATGTGGTTCTGGTTTGAAATGTGTCAATGATGCAGCTACCATGATCATGGCAGGAGAAGCTGATATCGTTGTTGCAGGTGGTATGGAAAATATGTCAATGGCACCATATGCTATGACAAAAGCCCGTTTCGGATATCGTATGAACAATGCAACAATCATCGATACAATGGTTAACGATGCATTAACAGATGCATTCAATCATTATCATATGATGATCACAGCAGAGAACGTATGTGATAAATATGGAATCACAAGAGAAGAATTAGACGAGTTCTCAGCAAACAGCCAGCAGAAATGTGAAAAAGCGATCGCTGAAGGTAAATTTGCAGATGAGATCGTTCCGGTTCCGGTTAAAGTGAAAAAAGAGATCGTAGATTTCGTGACAGATGAAGGACCTCGTGCAGGTACAACAGCAGAGTCTTTAGCAAAATTAAAATGCTGCTCTGGCAAAGAGGGTGGACTTGTTACAGCAGGTAACGCTTCCGGTATTAATGATGGTGCAGCAGCAATCGTTGTTATGAGCGAAGAGAAAGCAAAAGAACTTGGTGTTACACCAATGGCTACATGGGTAGCTGGAGCACTTGGCGGTGTTGAGCCAGAGATCATGGGTGTTGGACCTGTTGCTTCTACTAAGAAAGTATTAGCTAAGACAGGACTTACAATCGATGATATGGATCTGATCGAAGCAAACGAAGCTTTCGCAGCTCAGTCTATCGCAGTTGCAAGAGATTTACATTTCGATATGTCCAAAGTTAACGTTAACGGTGGTGCAATCGCACTTGGACATCCAGTAGGAGCTTCCGGATGCCGTATCCTTGTAACATTATTACATGAGATGCAGAAGAGAGATTCCCACAGAGGTCTTGCTACATTATGTATCGGTGGCGGAATGGGATGCTCTACAATCGTTGAGAGATAATTAATTCAGATAAAACTGTCCGGAAAGCGGGTGACTGCTTTTCCGGGCGTTTCCATTACATATTAAAAATTCAGAATAAATTCAGGAGGTACTAACATGAAAGTTGGTGTTATTGGTGCAGGAACCATGGGACAGGGTATTGCAAAAGCATTTGCCCAGGTAGAAGGATATGAGGTAGCTCTCTGCGATATTAAGCAGGAATGGGCTGACGGCGGAAAAGCCAAAATCCAGAAAGGTTATGCAAGACTTGTAGAAAAAGGAAAAATGACACAGGAAGCTGTTGATGCTATCCTTGCTAAAATCACTCCAGGATTAAAAGAAGACCTTTGCGCAGACTGCGATCTGATCGTAGAAGCAGCATTCGAAGATATGGGAGTAAAGAAAACAACATTCCAGGAATTAGATAAGATCGCAAAACCAGAGTGTATCTTTGCTTCAAATACATCAAGCCTTTCCATCACAGAGATCGGAAATGGTCTTACACGTCCAATGGTTGGTATGCATTTCTTCAACCCTGCAGACCGTATGAAATTAATCGAAGTTATCGCTGGTGTAAATACACCGGATGAGACTGTTGAAGCTATTAAGAAAATCTCTGTTGAGATCGGAAAAACACCTGTACAGGTAAATGAAGCAGCAGGATTCGTTGTAAACCGTATTTTAATCCCAATGATCAACGAAGCAGCATTCATCAAAATGGAAGGTGTATCTGATATCGCAGGTATCGATGCAGCTATGAAACTTGGTGCAAACCATCCAATGGGACCATTAGAGTTAGGAGATTTCATCGGTCTTGATATCTGCCTTGCTATTATGGATGTTCTTTACAAAGAGACTGGCGACAGCAAATACCGTGCATGCCCATTGATCCGCAAAATGGTTCGTGGTGGTAACCTTGGTGCTAAGAGCGGAAAAGGATTCTATGTATACAATGCTGACCGCACAAAAACACCAGTTGACGCTCAGTAATTAACAGATATTAAGGTTTAGGAGGATTTGAAATCATGGATTTCACTTTAGACAAGAAACATGAAATGGCGCGTTCTCTGTTCAGAGAATTCGCTGAAAACGAAGTAAAACCTCTTGCACAGGAAACTGATGAGACAGAACAGTTCCCGGCAGAGACAGTTAAGAAAATGGCAAAATATGGATTCATGGGAATCCCGGTACCAAAGGAGTACGGCGGACAGGGATGTGATCCATTAACATATGTTATGTGTGTAGAAGAGTTATCAAAAGTTTGCGCTACAACAGGTGTTGTTGTTTCCGCACATACTTCTCTCTGCATCGATCCAATTATGACTTACGGTACAGAAGAACAGAAACAGAAATATGTCAGACCACTTGCTACAGGCGAGAAACTTGGTGCTTTCGCATTGACAGAACCAGGTGCTGGTACAGATGCTCAGGGTGCTCAGACAAAAGCTGTTTTAGACGGTGACGAATGGGTATTAAACGGATCAAAATGCTTCATTACCAATGGTAAAGTTGCAGATGTTTATATTGTAATCGCTATCACAAGCATTACAGAGGACAAGAGAGGAAGAAAGAAAAAGAACTTCTCCGCATTTATCGTAGAAAAAGGTGCTCCAGGATTCTCCTTCGGAACAAAAGAGAAGAAGATGGGTATCCGTGGATCTTCTACCTATGAATTAATTTTTGAAGACTGCAGAATTCCAAAGGATGCGTTACTTGGACCTGAAGGAAAAGGATTCCCAATCGCTATGCATACATTAGATGGTGGACGTATTGGTATCGCTTCCCAGGCACTTGGTATTGCAGAAGGTGCATTAGAGCGCGCAATTGCTTATACAAAAGAAAGAAAGCAGTTTGGTCGTTCTATCGCACAGCAGCAGAATACACAGTTCAAGTTAGCTGATATGGCAACAAGAATTGAAGCCGCTCAGATGTTAGTTTATAAAGCAGCAATGGCAAAAGCAAACCAGAAAGTTTACTCTGTAGAAGCTGCAAAAGCAAAATTATTCGCAGCAGAGACAGCAATGGCTGTTACAACAGAAGTTGTTCAGTTATTCGGTGGATATGGATACATCAGAGAGTACGATGTAGAGCGTATGATGCGTGATGCTAAGATCACAGAGATCTATGAGGGAACAAGCGAAGTACAGCGCATGGTTATCTCAGGTGCATTGCTTAAATAGACGTGATCTAGCGGATTGAAAATGGATGGAAGAAATATAGAATCACGCTTGCGAGAATGAAATATTTCTGACAGACATTTGAGAGCGCAACGCGCACGAGAAACACGAAGTGTTTCGAGTAATCCGCGATTAATGAAAATATAATAACATAAGGAGTGGAAAATACATGAATATCGTAGTATGTATTAAACAGGTTCCTGATACAAAGGGTGGAGTAAAATTCAATCCAGATGGAACACTTGATAGAGCAGCAATGCTTGCTATCATGAACCCAGATGACAAAGCAGGTCTTGAAGCAGCATTAAGAATCAAAGATGAGACAGGAGCAAAAGTTACAGTTCTTACCATGGGACTTCCAAAGGCTGATGCAGTTCTTCGTGAAGCAATGGCAATGGGAGCAGATGATGCAATCCTTGTAACAGACAGAGTATTAGGTGGAGCAGATACATGGGCAACATCTACTACAATCGCTGGTGCTCTTCGTAACTTAGATTACGATCTTATCATCACAGGACGTCAGGCTATCGATGGAGATACCGCACAGGTAGGACCACAGATCGCTGAGCATCTTGGTTTACCAGTTATCTCTTACGCAGCAGACATCAAAGTTGATGGAGATTCTGTTATCGTTAAGAGACAGTATGAAGACAGATATCACGAATTAAAAGCAAAAATGCCTTGCTTAGTGACAGCACTTTCTGAATTAAATCAGCCACGTTACATGACACCAGGTGGAATCTTTGATGCATGTGACAAAGAAGTGACTGTTTGGGGAAGAGCAGACTTAAAGGATGTTGATGATTCTGACCTTGGATTAAAAGGATCACCAACAAAGATTGCAAAAGCATCTGATAAAGTAGCAAAAGGAGCTGGTGAGAAAGTAAATCTTGATCCAGCAGAATCCGTAGCATACTTGATCGGTAAATTCAAAGAGAAACACATTATCTAAAAAAATAAGGAAAAGTGGTGAATAAGATGTCATTAGAAGAATATAAGGGAGTATTTGTCTTTGCACAGCAGGTAGATAACGTATTAGACGGTGTTGCATTTGAATTGCTTGGCAAAGGTAAAGATTTAGCAAAAGACTTAAATACAGAAGTTACAGCAGTATTGATCGGCTCTGGCGTCAAAGGATTAGCAGATCAGTTAGCAGAGTATGGTGCAGACCGTGTTATCGTTGTAGACGATCCTGAATTAAAAGAATACAGAACAGAGCCATATGCACATGCACTGGCATCTGTAATCAATGAGTACAAACCAGAGATCATGTTAGTTGGTGCAACAGCTATCGGACGTGATCTTGGTCCTACTGTATCAGCAAGAGTTAAAACAGGTCTTACAGCAGACTGTACTTCTCTTGAAATCGGAGATTTCCCATTGGTTGCTGCTCCAGGAAAAGAATCTGAGCAGAAACACAATCAGTTGTTAATGACTCGTCCAGCATTTGGTGGTAACACAATCGCTACAATCGCTTGCCCGGATAACCGCCCACAGATGGCAACCGTTCGTCCAGGTGTTATGCAGAAGATTGCTCCAATCGCTGGTGCAAAAGCAAACGTTGTTGAATTCAATCCAGGATTCACACCTAACAACAGATATGTTGAAATCCTCAATGTTGTAAAAGCTGTAAAATCTACAGCAAATATCATGGAAGCTAAGATTTTGGTATCTGGTGGACGTGGAGTAGGTTCCAAAGAGAACTTCAAACTGTTAGAGGACTTAGCAGAAGTTCTTGGCGGTACTGTAAGCTGCTCCCGTGCTGTTGTAGAGAATGGCTGGTTACCAGTAGATCTTCAGGTTGGACAGACAGGTAAAACAGTTCGTCCACAGATTTACTTCGCAATCGGTATTTCCGGAGCAATCCAGCACGTAGCAGGTATGGAAGATTCTGATCTTATCATTGCGATCAACAAAGATGAAGATGCACCGATCTTCGATGTAGCTGATTATGGTCTTGTTGGAGACTTAAATAAGATCGTTCCGGCATTGACAGCAGCTTTAAAGACTGAACTTGGTAAATAAACCGGAGTTTAACGGACGTAGTGCCGCAGATTCTGTGGTGCTTTTATAGGTTGTGAAGGGCAGATATAAGCGTCCTTTCACAAGTCAGAATTTTATAGGTTTATGAAAAGAAAAACGGTATAAACGAAATATTATGTTTCTGTTCGCTGGACATTCCGATAAGCCTCTAAAGAGTCTTATCTCCATAGCTCACAAAGAAAATAATATTTGTTTATACCGTTTTTCTTTCATTCACGTTATGGATGACTTGTGAGAGGACGCTTATATTTGCCCAATTTACACTGTGAATTGCACCACAGAATCTGCAATTTACGTTATGGAACTCACGGTTATGGAGTGTCTATAAAAGAGGTAGGATAAGCTGCTTTGACTTCATGAATATTGTTTCTACAATAATCACAATCACATAAATCTTCATTTCTTATTTGATTGTAATATGATTTGGTTTTCTCAATATCCAAAGTGTTCACCTCCTCAAATTAGAAGTTAACATACCGCCTTTATTATTTTATCTACATCCTTTTTCTTGATAAAAATATAACTTTATTGTCATATCTATCTAAAATACTTCTTATTTCTTTCAGATTTTTATTCTGAAAAGTTTCAGTCCATTTCAAAAGGTCATAGACTGATTTCAAAGTTTCTTTTTTTCCCATATCCTTTGGCGTTATTATCCCATTGAATATCGTCTAAGTCGAAATGAGAAATATTATATTTCTTTGAAAGTGCATTTGCTAGATAGTTTTTTCCTGAACCACTGCAGCCAATAATATGTATTTTCATAAGTCAGTATCCTCCACACACTGGAATTTGAATCTATCGAAATCTTAACCTGTTAGCGGCTGTTGTAAGCCGTTAATAAAACCCTCCAAAAGCCTTGAAAATAAATGGTTTATCGCAAAATGCTCACTTTAACTTATTATACGATTTCACACTGTTTTATTCTTCCCTTGGAAGCTGATAAGAGCAAACGCAAGGGCAAGAAAATCTGATAACAAGATATAACAGAATGTGGCAATCGGAGAACTGTGACGTATGTGCGAATATATTATACTGGAGGATTTGCTGTATGGACAAGTACATTTTTGATGAAAGCAACGGTTCATGACATGAATTGCAGGGTGATTATTATATCCCTTGTCTGATACTTTCCGAAGAAGAAACACAGCCTATCGGCTTATAGGGACAACGCCACAAGCAGTACCTAAAGGAGCATAAGCACATTATTTACATCACAATGCTGATTGATGGTACTCTTAACCGCTATCTTGCAGATATTAACCAACAGGCGGAGCAAATATTCCACAGATTGATTGAGGAAATTGCAAAAAAACAAGGCATAACCGAGAGAATGAAAACTGAAAACCAAATGGAATGGGTGCGACAAATGAACGCTTGTAAGGCACAGGCAGAAGAAATTGTAAAGACTGATTTGATTTATATCTAACATATAGGAACACTGGAAAAGCTGCTAAACTATTCGGCGTTCCACGCCTTATGGAGATAGATTTTTTCGTATTTTGTGATATACTTCAATTATCAAAAGAATGTGACGATATTCTGTTAACAATCCTGATGATAGTGTCAAATGACCTATGAAAAAACGAGCCAAAGAAAAAAGGCTCAAATGAACCTTGAAAACTGTAGATATTTTATGTTGTGGTAGCTTACCGCCACCCTTGACGGTACGAAAAAGAACTGCTGTAGGTGAATCACCGACGGCGAAGAACTCAAGAACAGTTTGAATTTTCCGTCGTTTACAGCAGTGTAGCAGTTCTTTTTCGTGCCATCAAGGGCAGGCCGCTTTGCGGTGGCTGGGATAATTACCTCTGGCTCTGAATCTAAGAACAGTTAG
>ONZU01001424.1_pt1 | contig 12824 bp, 10 predicted proteins | sample 1671161 | NCBI WGS metagenome assembly ONZU01 (sample SAMN06348128, study PRJEB24527) | human gut metagenome | biome: human gut; feature: ankylosing spondylitis patient; material: feces | host: Homo sapiens | place: China | collected 2015-10
AGTCTCCCATACGAGCCTAAAAAAGCTCGAAAAGGAAGACTTTAACTCTATAAACCGCTATTTTATCAGCAGCCTCGGGGACGCGTCGCCCCCAAGTGAGGACGCGGTGAGGACGGCAGCCAAAAGGTACGCTCGAAGCTGCCACAATGTTGGCCGGCTCATTAGACGGCCAAAAGATTAACATGGATAGCGACAATCAATACGAAGGTAATGCTACGCTCTCTAACAAACGTGGAAACCCTATCTGGAACAATAGCTTGCTAAGCAACGACTAAGCAAGGCATACGACGCATAAAAAAATAACTTCTGCAAGTGAAGACTTGCAGAAGTTATTTTTTTATGCAGATTACTATCCATAAACTGCAATTTAGCAGTCTAATTGGGGGGCGGTTTTTTAACCCGCGGCAGCAGTAGAATGCTTTGAATATCTACAACTTGCTGCTGCCGCGGGTTAAAAACCCGCCCCCAATTAGGAAAATAAATTGCAGTTTAAAATCCTCTACAAAATGTTTCAGAACGCCCTAAATAGGCATTGGGCTTACGTATATTTTACCTACGATGTTTTTTGCTTTCATGTTTCATTTTTATGTTTCAACTTATTGATTATCAATACTTTCGAAGGCTGAAACATACGACTTTTATGTTTCATTTTTAGTTTCAATGTTTCATTCAAAAAACACTGAGGGAGAAAAACAAAAACACTGTGGGAGCGATTCAAAAACACTGAGGGAGCGCTTTCACGCTCCCACAGTGTTTTGAAAAGTGAAACATGAAACTAAAAATGAAACATTAAAGTCGTATGTTTCATTTTCTGAAATTATTGATAATCAACAAGTTGAAACATTAAAATGAAACATGAAAGATAAATCAAAGGTTTTGAATACGTATAGAGATTTTGTGCGCTAAGCGACTATAAGTAGACATTTACAACATTCTGCTGCTGCCGCGGGTTACAAACCCGCCCCCCAATTAGGAAGTTCTTCTCTACTTAATCAACAAAGCACCGGCCTCATCAAGTACGACGTGATACGTTTTACCCTTTTGCGTATTGAAGCTGAGCGTTTGCGCGCCATAGCGCAAACGACATGTAGCACCTGAACCTGAAGTGATCGTGGCGTGCGTTAACTTGCCGTCACACCAAGCAAGGTCGACACCAAAATTACCACGCGCACGCAGTCCTTGAATGCTTCCCGTAGCCCAGGCATCGGGCAATGAGGGTAAGAGATCAATACAACCAGCATGGCTCTGCAACAACATCTCAGTCACACCCGCTGTGCCGCCAAAGTTGCCGTCTATCTGGAAGGGAGGGTGTACGTCCCAAAGGTTGTCGGCTGTACCGTTCTTCAACAAGTTGCCATAAAGCACGTAAGAGTGGTTGCCGTCATGTAGGCGTGCCCACTGATTGAGTTTCCAACCCATGCTCCAACCCGTAGCACCGTCGCCACGATGTTCGAGCACCACCTTTGAAGCCTCAGCCAAGGCGGGAGTGGTTAAAGGCGAAATGGTATGACCTGGGTGAAGGCCAAAGAGGTGGTTGACATGGCGGTGTTGGTCGTTAGGGTCGTCAATGTCGCGACTCCACTCTAAGAGTTGTCCGTAACGACCTATCTTATAAGGAGCCAAACTGCGTAGTATGTCCTCCCACTTATTTACCTCGTCAGCGTCCGTCTTCAATACCTGCGCTGCACTGATGCAATCGAGCAAGATCTCACGTATAACGGCATGCGTAAACGTAGTGCCTTCGTCAATAGGACCATGTTCGGGCGAAGTAGAAGGAGCTGCCGTCAGTGTGCCGTCCGCCTTGCGCCACAAGAAGTCTTCGCAGAAGAGGGCACAACCCTTCATCAAGGGATAGGCCGTTTGACGCAAAAACTGTTCGTCGCGCGTATAATCATAATAGTCCCAAAGGTGAGTAGCCAACCACGAAGCCGCCATAGGGTTGTAGTTCCACGACATATCTGCCCCTTCAAGCGGAGCGGTGAAACCGAAGATATTGGCCGAGATACCAGCTGCCCAACCGCGAGCGCCCCAATAGGCCTTAGCGGTACGTTCGCCTGGCTTTTCAAGCAGACGGATAAAATCCGTCAAGGGTTCTGCACACTCCGTAAGGTTGGTAGGCAATGCGGGCCAATAGTTCATCTGAAGGTTGATATTGTTGTGATAGTCCACACGCCAAGGGCCGTCTACATTGTTATGCCACATACCTTGTAGGTTGGCGGGTAAGTTGCCAGGGCGCGACGATGCAATGAGCAAGTAGCGGCCGTATTGATAATAGAGCGTTTCGAGTCCAGCGTCCTTCACGCCCTGTCGGTAATCGGCCAAGCGTTCGTTGGTAGGTTTGGTCGAAATTGGGCCGTCCAACGTAAACTTTACACGATTATAGAGCGCAGCATAGTCGGCATAGTGTTGTTTGAAAAGCTTCGAAAAGCCCGTTTTCACCGCATTTTTCATCCACTGTTTAGTAGTGTTTACAGGATTAACGCCTACGTAAGCCTTGTTGTCGGTAAAGTCGGGATTATAGTTGGGAGCATAGTCCGTATCAGCCGTGAGCAAGAGAGTAACCTCATCAGCATTGGTTACTGTCAATCGGCCGTCAGCATACATCACGCTGCCGCCCTTCGCAATTGCTTTGATGCGAACGACGTACTCCATGCCGTTATTGTCGAGGTGGGCCACGTAGCACAAGCCATTTTTGCCGTCGGCTGAGAATGCGCCTTCACTCACAGGATTGGGAGCGTACTTGAGTGTGAAGTTTTGTTTTCCTCGTTGACTGGCCGTTAGGCGAATGGCCATCACATTGGCAGGATAAGAGATAAAGCTCTGGCGCTCATAGTGTACCCCATTGGCTGCTGTGAAACTTACACGTGCGAAAGCGGAGTCTACCGACAAGGCTCGACGATAGTCACGCACGCCTTCGGGGTTGATGTCTGTCTCTAAGGTCAACTCTCCCATTGTCGTGAACGACCCAAAGCGGAATTGGGGTTCACCCGTTGCCTCATAAGGAACGGTGCTGTTAAAGTTTTGGGTGGTGAGTTGTGCGGCCTTGTTCCAGTCGCCGTCGGTGAATGCTTGGCGAATATCCTTCAGCACATGAGCAGACTGTTTGTTTTGGTTCCAATAGTCGGTAGCACCTTTGGCCGTGTTGGGGCCACCGCGCCACAAGGTCTTTTCGTTCAGTGTATAACGCTCCGTGGCAATGCTTCCCATCACGTTGCAGGCGATGCTACCATTGCCTAAAGGTAGGGAGCGATATTCCCACTCATGGTCAGAATTGACGGCAGAATCGCCCGCTCGCACGGGTTTGCTACTGTGATCTTTTTGCCCTTTCCACCAACACTGTTGTCCATTGAGCGTGGTGGGTTGGTCAAACCATACTTCGTTGGTTTGGGCTTGCCCCGCCAAGGGTGCAACGGCAAGCAAGGTGGTAAATAGTAATTTATGCATGTGATAATTTGCTAATGTGCTAATGTGATAATATGCTAATGTGTGAATGATTACGCTTTGTCTAATCCTTCTAACGCGCAACGGATATTGCGCGTGAGGCCTTCAAATTTTGCCCTTTTCACCGCGCTTTTACGAAATAATTGACGATATTCTTCCTCGGTCAAGCGGCCCCACTGTGCTGCGGTCATGCTCAGAAGCGAAGGTCGAGGCTGAAAGGCGGCTATCGTGGTTGGGGTGGCAAATCGTTTGTTCCATGGGCAGGCTTCAGCACAGCGGTCGCAGCCATAGAAGCAATGGCCCAACTTGCCTTGTACTTCGGGGGGAAGTTCGCCACGATGCTCAATCGTGAGGTAGGATAGACAGCGGCGCGCATCTAACGTGCCGTCGCCATGCAAAGCGTGCATGGGACAGGCAGCGAGACAGGCTGCACACGTTCCGCACCGATTTTTAGCCTTTTCATCGTAAGCGTCTACTTCGTCCGTCAGCACCAATTCGCCCAAGAAGTAGTAGCTTCCCATACCGGGAATGATGAGTTGCGAGTTGCGCCCTCGCCACCCAATGCCGCTCTGTTCGGCCCAATACTTCTCATCAATCGGGGCAGTATCGACAAAGCAACGTCCGTCAACCAATTCTACCAATCTTAGTCGCTGCATCATACTGCGCAGCATCTGTTTCACCACTTCATGATAGTCTGTTCCGTAGGCATAGCGTGACAAACGGAGTCTATCCGCCCCTTCATTTTGCACGGTTTCATCGCAAAAAGTGGATTTTTTAGCGTTTTGATTGTCACAACCAGCGGGGTTATAGTTCACGGCCACCGACACGACGGTCTTTGCCCCTTCTACCAACAAGCGTGGGTCAAGTCGCACGTCAACATTACGTGCCAGATAGTCCATATCGCCCTGTTCACCTCGTGAGAGCCATGCTAAGCGTTCGGTCTCTCGCGCGGGACTTACTCTTTCGGCACGTGCAATGCCACAGACCGAAAATCCTTCAGCCTGTGCCGCTTGTTTTATGTCAATGGAACGTAGCATTCTGTAGCTTTATGATAATAGTATAAGATTGTAGTATAATTATGCTGAGCCGCAGCCTATCTTATGCAAAGGTAGTAAAAATAGTTTACGCATACTTAAAAGAGCGGAGCAACATACCGCTGTATGCTCGCTCCGCTCGTCAACTATATTCAACTAAACGATTTATTACGAGTGCAAATATAATCGACACACTTCGCATAAGGTGTCCACTTGCTATACATTGTTGTCCGATTGCTACAAAAAAGGTGTCCGATTGCTATCAATCGGACACCTTTCCATGGTTTCCTTTATTTTACTGCTCTTGCTTTTCGCGCCACTCGCGGGGAGTCATACCCAGTCGCGTAGAAAACATCTTGTATAACTGACTACGTGACGAGAACCCACAAATAGACGAGATGCTCTCATTACTATAATCGGGGTGGGCCAAAATGAGGCGCTGAGCCTCAGCAAATCGCAAGTCTGACAGCCAAACGCGGAAGGTCTGACCTAAGTGCTGTTCAAAATAAGCACTGAGTTCGCGACGTGCCACCCCAACTTGTTGGGAGAGTTTGGCCATATTGACATCGCTCTCGGTAAATCGCTCTTCATCACACCATTGCGTCAAGCACTGGCCTATCGAGGCGATACGTTCGTCCGATAAGTGGGTAGTCAATGAAGTTGACTCGGAAGAATCGGTGCCTTCGATTTCTGTCGCAGTTTCTACTATGTCATCTTCCTCATCGCAAGACAAGACGTCTTCAAGCGGCTTCATGTTATATCCCAAGGCTATGAAACTAAATATAAATACAAATAGGGCTAATAGCAACAAGGGGCCAAACACAAATAACAAGGGACGATAGATAATAGCAAAGGCCATAAGCGCGGCCGTAATGCAGAGCATCGTATAGCCTGACCAAGTATAACGATTGTAAGGTGCGATGTCGGCTCCCGTTTCTGCCTCAACGCGCCCTTGATTGCGACGTATTTCGAACATCGGCACGAATATGCTGCTCGCCATAGCTAATAAGAAGAGCACGTGCATAATCCACTTGGTACGGGTATACAAGAAGGTATCGCGTCCCATCAATCCTACGATGAATACGACCAAAATAGCGAAATATATCACCATAAAGGCGGCATCGTACTGCCAACGTCGCCGACGGTTGCATTCGATATTGAGTATGGAATGGGCTACGAGGAAGGTAACGGGCGTATAGAAGAGTATGTTGACGATTGTTCCCGCATCATCACTCTCGGCACGAAAACCGCATACCATCTGTAGCACATAGTGTAACACTAATAAGCTCATGCTTACAAAGAGGGCCCAACGTGAACGCTCATAAGTAGCATTCACTACGTCTACGTGGAAGCGAGAGGTGAATAGCATTAGGGCCAACATGGCCGTGAAGATTAAACACGCAAATTGTAAAAGATACAAGGACATCATGTCTATCCGATAGTTGAATTAGTCATGCAAAATTAGGAAAAACATTGCCGCTATCAAACAATCGACACAAAAAACTTCTTCTTAAAGGATATAGAAAGAGTCTATCTAATCGTTCGCTAATATGCTATCTGCTACTTCGCACAACTCGTCGTACCATGACTGACCGAAGCGGCGAATGAGAGGATCTTTCAAGAACTTATAGATAGGGAGTTGCAACTCACGGCCTTTCTTTACAGCTGCGTGGCAAACACTCCAACGATGATATTGCAGGCCTACTGTGCCATTGGAGAACTGCTTCTCGCGTATGGGATAGAGGGCACATGAGATAGGTTTGCACCATGCGGTGCGTCCTTCACGAAAGGCTTTGTCGGTGGCACAGAAGCAACAGCCTTCGGCATTGTAGCACGTAAAGACGCAGTCTTTGCCATTGACAATACTCGTCACGAGGTCACCCTCGCTATCGGTATAGGCCACGCCTTGGCGGTCGATAGTGGCTTGGGCCGTAGCGCTGAGTTCGGGCCACACTTCGTCGAGTACGTTTTCGAGTTGGCCTACCTCATCGAGGGTAAGTGGCGCACCGCTATCGCCTTCTACGCAACACTGGCCTTTGCAAGCTTCGAGGTCGCAACAGAAGCATTCGGTAAATATATCGGACGACAGCAATACGTCGCCCACTTGTATAATAGGTGGTATTCGGGTCATGAGATTGTGAGTTTAACTCAAGTTTAATGAGTTTAATGAGTTTAGTCGCTTAGCGCGAGAACATACATAACATACATGTTCTTGCACACTTCGACATACTTTATGACTTTATGAATATACTATAATAAAAGGTTTGTCAGAACATACATAACATACATGTTCTTGCACACTTCGACATACTTGAAATATTAACATCACCAATTAATCGGCACTTGTCCGTTTTTGATAAGATAGTCATTACAGAGCGTGAAGTGGTGATTGCCAAAGAAGCCGTGATAGGCGGAGAGGGGCGAGGGGTGGGCAGAGCAGAGAACGAGGTGACGCGAGCGGTCGATTACTTGTCCTTTCTTCTGCGCGTAACTGCCCCAAAGGATAAAGACAAGGTGATCACGCTCGGAAGAGAGGTGGCGAATAACGGCATCGGTAAACGTCTCCCAACCATGACCTGCATGTGAAGCTGCTTGGTGTTGGCGCACAGTAAGGGTGGCGTTGAGCAACAATACGCCTTGTTCGGCCCAGCGGCGCAAACTGCCCGAGGAAGGAATAGGACGCCCCGTGTCGGCATTTATCTCTTTGAAAATGTTGACCAATGAAGGAGGAATGCGCACACCATCTTTTACCGAGAAGCAGAGTCCTTCGGCTTGGCCTGGCCCGTGGTAAGGGTCTTGCCCGATGATGACCACCTTCACCTTGTCAAAGGGACAGAGGTTGAAGGCATTGAATATCTCGTGTCCGGGAGGATAGCACGGACCTTGTGCATACTCTGCTCGCACAAAGTCGGTAAGTTGCTTAAAGTAGGGGGCATCAAACTCAGCTTGTAAGTGTTCGCCCCACGAAGGGTCAATGTTTACTTTCATAGGGACAAAGGTACGAATTTTGTTTGGAAACGCATCAAATGAAGGGGGGCAGGCCTCCCGGCCCGCGGAATCGTGTAAAACTATATTTAATAGAGTTTTACTACTCCGCAAGCCGGGAGGCCTGCCCCCCACTTGCTGCGTCGCTCTCATTTGGGTCGTTAATAACGTCTTTCATTTAACACTACCCTAACGAAAGAAGTTCGCGTTAGTCTTCGTCAGCGCTCCAATCAAAAGATTCGTCGTCCCACTGGCGCTCATTGCTCCAGTCGTCGCCTTGTTTGATGCTTACGCCCGAACCCTTGCTGCCAACCATCATGGTGGCTACGGCACTTTCAGCGTCAAAGCGGATAACAGTGGCCGTGGGCTGTATATATGTCTTTTTCATTGTCTTTTTGTAATCGTTTAGTAAGTAATCTTTATTGAGCAATAAATTTGCGTCCTTGCTGCAAATAGATATTGCCCTTCACTGTAGTAAACACGCGGCGACCGCTGAGGTCGTAGATAGGAGCATTGGGGGCAACATCATTTTTAACAACATTCGTAATACCCGTTGTTGTGCCACCAAAGTTCATGGCGAGCGACTGAATGGTCTCGTTGTCTACCTTGAGGTAAGCGCGGTTAGCCTTCAACGTCGCATTAGTAGAACGGAAGAACCCTACACTGCCCGTACCATTGGCGCGGCCAAGGGATAAGATGCCTTCGGTGCTGATCTCACTGGTAGTACCTAAGAGGTCGTTGTCAATAGCATCGGCAGAAGCAATCACGTTCAGTACGACCTGATCGTCACTTGCGCTTTCACCACTCAAGATGATACCTTGATTAGCAGGTACGGCCGTCACGGCATTCATCTGAAGTTCAGTCTTTTCGTCATTCAACTTAGCAGCGTACGCCTTGATGTTGTCTTGACCTTCCGCTACCTCAACAGCATAAGGCAAACAAGTAGTAGCAAAGGTCTTGTCGTCAGCCTCTGAGTAGTTGAGGAGCATGGTGATAGTGGCGGGAATGAGGCGGAAAGTCTTGGTAGCATCTGTGGTGCTGAGGTTCTTTTCAAAACCGATTTTGTTATTTCCTTTGTACTTCCAAGCTACATTTACTCGATTCCACCCACTTGCATAAATACCAAATGCTTCATCATCTATTCGGTAAAGATACCAAGTACTGGTAGAGCCACCACTAATAACAAGTTCCGTCAAATCACTTACTGTTAAATATGATTTTGCCAGATGTCCAGACCCTACGCTTGAGAATTGGAATCCATCAAAAGGATTACCCTTTACATACCAAAGGTCGCCTCGGACATCGTTCAATTGTGCTGCTTGACCATCGGTGCGAATAGCTAATGAAGAGCCATTGGCATAAACGCGATTACGTGTATCTGTACCATTCACCAAGTAATAGTAAACAGGTGCCTCATCAGTGCTGGTAGTGAAGGGCAAGTTGACATTCAAATCAAAATTGAACGTAGTCTCGCTTGTAGCCTTATTGAATGTGCCTTGAGGATGAGTTTGGCCGAAAGAAACATAAGTTGGCAGACTGCTTTCTGAGATTGTCGTTTCGGGATAAGCCTGACCTTCATAAACTTTTACTTTACAAGAGTAGCGCACAGTGCCTTCATATACATAATTATAAGTCAACTCTGTAGGCTCTTCTGTCTTGTAGAATACGAACTGTGCAGCATTGGCATCTGTTTCTGACGTACCAATATAAGCGTCTGAATTAGTGCCATCGCCATTAGTGGTGAGATAGGTGGTGTATTTACCCCAACCCAAAACGCCTCCATAATAATATGATAGCACAACTGATCCATCTTTATCACTTACCGTATACGATTGAGCATCTTTACCCATCGTGGCCTTATCAGCTTTTTTACTATTACCATTGATATAGTAATTATTTTCCAGGCTCATCAAGGTAACCGTATTGCCACTCTTTGTCACCTTCCAAATATACTTTTGTTGGTCGGTATTGAGCGTGCTTCCAATTAGGTCCGTACCCGTTGACTTCTTGTCTACATAGGCACAATCATCGCTACCGCGATACATAAAGTTGCCCGCATCACTGGTTTTGCTTGACTTAACGAGCACGAGGTAATTACCAGTGGTCAATTTGCTCCACGTGGTAGGTGTGCTTGCTACTTGTTGTGCCAAAACGCTCATTACGCAGCTCACGAGCAACAGTAGCACTGAGGTAAATTTCTTTGTCATTGCTTGTTGTATATTTTTTTATTATTAATTGCATTAGATGCGCAACCTTGCGCTAAAACCAAGTGCAAAATTGGCGTTTTCATGTTATACAACATGTGATAAAGGGGTAGTTTTTGCGGTAATACCGAATTTATAACCAATTACCACGCTTTTTGAAAGGTCCGACTACCAAAACGCGTTATCATAAAGAAGCAAGGGATAATGCGTATCGAAAAGTTTTTCGTACCTTTGCCAACATAAAAACGACCTTGAATGAATCCTCCCGAAACATACTCGCATCTACTTCGTCAAACGGTTGACGACCTATCGGACACGGCGAAAATGAAAGGACTCTTTCATCAACACCGACATGGCGACCCACTACCCTCCTCTGCTGCATTGGAAGAGATTATTGGGTTGTGTCGCGCTGTGCTCTTTCCGGGGTACTACGGACGCAGCACACTGAATGCCGTGACCGTGCGTTACCACATCGGCATGGAAGTGGAACGCCTCTTCTCGTTGCTCACCGCACAGGTGCAGGCGGGACTCTGTTTTGGCCGACAAGAAGAGGACAATCGCTGCATGGGCATTGACTATCACGCCAAGGCAGAGGCCATTGCGGCCTCTCTCATCAGCCTACTGCCTCAGGTGCGCCGCACATTGGCTACCGACGTTGAAGCGGCTTACTTGGGCGATCCTGCAGCACAGAATTATGGTGAGGTGATCAGTTGCTACCCCGCCATTCGTGCCTTGACATGTTACCGCATCGCACATGAATTGTATCGATTGGACGTGCCGCTCATTCCGCGTATCATTACGGAATTGGCACACAGCGAAACGGGCATCGACATTCACCCTGGGGCACAGATTGGCGAATACTTCACCATCGACCACGGCACGGGTGTGGTAATCGGAGCCACCTGTATCATTGGTCGTAACGTTAAGCTCTACCAAGGTGTCACGCTCGGCGCAAAGAGTTTTCCGCTCGACGAGCATGGCAACCCAGTTAAGAATAACCCGCGTCACCCCATTCTCGAAGACGGTGTGATCGTTTACTCTAACGCCACCGTCTTAGGACGCATCACGATCGGACGAGGTGCCGTAATTGGTGCCAACAAGTGGGTCACACACGACGTGTCCGCAGGGGAGAAAGTGTAGCCCCTACGTAACGCGTGCTTTCCAGCACGCGATAATATAGTTTCTACTTCGCGTGTGTAGGAAACACGCGATACATAGGCCACATTAGCCCATGGACACATTAGCATATTAGCACATTAACTTGATTATGCAAGAATTTGAACTCATAGCCAAAACATTTCAAGGACTGGAAGAGGTATTGGCACAAGAACTCACCGAACTCGGTGCAAACAACGTACAAATAGGACGCCGCATGGTGTCGTTCACTGGCGACAAGGCCATGATGTATCGTGCCAACTTCTGCTTGCGCACGGCCATTCGCGTGCTCAAACCCATTAAGCACTTTAAGGCAAAGAGTGCTGACGACGTATATGCCGCTGTGCGCAGCATTGACTGGAGCCAGTACTTAGACGTTAACACAACGTTTGCCGTTGACTCGGTGGTGTTCTCTGAAGAGTTCCGCCACTCTAAGTTTGTGGCCTATAAGGTGAAGGACGCTATCGTCGACTACTTCCGCGACACGACGGGCGAACGTCCTAACATTCGCATCACCAACCCCGACGTAAAGCTCAATATCCACATAGCCGAGGCTGACTGCACACTCTCACTCGACTCTTCGGGCGACTCGCTCCACTTGCGCGGCTACCGCGTGGCTACGGTCGAAGCTCCTATCAACGAGGTGTTGGCCGCTGGCTTGATTAAGTTGACGGGTTGGACGGGCGACTGCGACTTCATCGACCCCTTCTGCGGTTCGGGTACGTTCTTGGTAGAAGCTGCCTTAATGGCGCGCAACATCTACCCTGGTGTGTTCCGCAAATCATTTGGCTTTGAGAAGTGGAAGGACTTCGATGCCAACCTCTTGCAAGAAATCTATGACGACGACTCACAAGAACGTGAGTTTACACACCATATCTATGGTTACGACATTAACGTTCCTACTGTCGACATTGCCCTAAAGAACGTACGCAGCGCTGGCGTGTCCGACATTGTAACCGTTGAAGCACAGGACTTCCGCAAGTTTAAGAATCCCAGCGAGAAGGCTATCATGGTGACCAATCCTCCTTACGGCGAACGCTTAACACCGCCCGACATCTTGGGCCTTTACCAAGCCATTGGCAAGGTGTTGAAGAATGAGTTCCAAGGGGGCGAGGCTTGGATTATCTCGTCAAAGGCTGAGCTGTTCGAAAACCTTGGTTTGCGTCCCAGCCTCAAAACGCAGATATTCAATGGTAAGCTCGACTGCGACTTCCGCAAGTATCAGCTCTTTAGCGGTAAACTCAGCGAATTTCGCGCGGAAGGCGGCAAGGTAAAGACCGACGAGGAGCGCCGCCTCATGAGTGACCAACGTCGTTTCCGCACCCAACGCGACGAGTTTAAGAAGCGCATCAACGACGAAGAGGAGACACGCTTTGACGACGATGAGACCGAAGCCAAATATCGCATTCTGCGTAGCAAGCACCGCGAGTTTGAACAGACGCGTGCTCCACGCAAGCCCAAACGCGAAGGTGGCTTCCGTGGCAGCAAGGGTGAAGGCGGCTTCAAGAACGGTGGATTTAAGAAGGACGGCTTCAAAAAACGCGAAGGCGGATTTAAGAAGAAAGGCGGATTTAGTGGCGGACGCAAGCGCGACTAATTGCGAGAGACTTTTAAAAGTTTGATGGCTATGAGGTTATAAAGTTACCGAAAAGCACTTACAGACCTACGCGGCCTTGCCTCTATATTCTGACCACCGCGACCCTAATGACCGCATCATCGTGGCACAAGCTATTACCGACCAGGTACCACTTATAAGTTCAGACCGCAAGTTTACACACTATGTGAAAAGCGGTTTGAACTTTATTTTTAATGAACAATGAAGAGAGTTGATTTCTAATAGTTACGCATCCTCACCTGGGGGAATGCATCCTCACCTGGGGGAATGCATCCTCACCTGGGGGAATGCATCCTCACCTGGGGGAATGCATCCTCACCTGGGGGCGACGCGTCCCCGCGTCGGCATTTGCTTGGCAAGGCTCGATGCCTTGACAAGCAAATACAAGAC
>ONZU01001426.1_pt1 | contig 12818 bp, 14 predicted proteins | sample 1671161 | NCBI WGS metagenome assembly ONZU01 (sample SAMN06348128, study PRJEB24527) | human gut metagenome | biome: human gut; feature: ankylosing spondylitis patient; material: feces | host: Homo sapiens | place: China | collected 2015-10
TTAATATTTACAAGTGTATTTCGGAGGGTGATTTATGGATAGTGCTTTCAAATTTGATATCTACAAAGATATACAGATGAGAACCAGTGGTGAGATTTTTCTGGGAGTTGTAGGTCCTGTAAGAACAGGAAAATCAACATTTATAAAACGGTTTATGGATCTTTGGGTCATACCCGCAATTGAAAATGAAAATGTCAGGAAACGTACTATAGATGAACTTCCGCAAAGTGGTTCAGGCAGCACAATAACGACAACCGAACCGAAATTTATTCCGGGAGTTGCTCCTGTAATATGCCCTGTTGACGGTGTAAATGTAAAAGTGCGTCTTATTGACTGTGTTGGATTTATGGTGAAGGGTGCTCTTGGTGTGTATGAAAATGATAAGGAGCGTCTTGTAAAAACTCCGTGGTCTGACAGTCCAATTCCATTCAGTCGTGCGGCAGAAATAGGAACCGGTAAAGTTATTTCGGAACATTCAACGATTGGAATTGTTGTAACAACTGACGGTTCTTTTACGGAAATTCCGAGAGAATCATACGTCGAGCCTGAAGAACGTACCATACGTGAATTAAAAACTATAGGTAAACCATTTGTTGTTATTTTAAACAGCAGCAAACCTTATGCCAAAGAAACAAAAGCACTTGCTGAAGAAATGTCACAAAAATATAACGTAGCGGTAACTCCTGTAAACTGCGACCAGCTTAAAAAAGAAGATGTAAAGCAGATTTTAGAGAGTGTTTTGATGGAATTTCCTATACGCTGCATAGGATTTTTCGGTCCACAGTGGCTTGAGATGTTATCGTGTGACCACTGGCTAAAAAAAGAAATAACTGATGCGGCTGCCAAAATCCTCGACAGTGCTACATATATGAAAGATACAAGAAATAATAATATTTTTGATATGATAATGAAGACAGATGGGGAGAGTCACATTCAGGATATGTCATTCAGAAATATTAATATGGCAGACGGAAATGTCTCAGTTGATATAAAAATGAAACCTGATGTTTACTATGATGTACTTAGTGAACTTACAAAAACGCAGATAAAAAATGAATATGAACTGATAAATACAATAAAAGAACTTGCATCAAAGAAACAGGAATTTGATTCTGTTAAAGAGGCACTTACGGACGTCGGAATCAGTGGATTCGGTGTTGTAACTCCTTCAGTTAAAGATATTGTGCTTGATGAACCGGCTGTTATAAAAAACGGAAATAAATATGGTGTACGCATAAAAGCCCAGGTTCCGTCAATTAATATGTTAAAGACAAATATCAATGTTGAGATTGCACCGATAGTCGGCAATAAAAATCAGGCTGATGACCTGATTGAATATATAAAAGATAATACAAAGGATAATCCACAGGGAATCTGGGAAACTAATATTTTTGGAAAAACTGTTGAACAGATTGTAAGTGACGGAATAAAAGAAAAAACACATAATATTACGCCTGAAAGCATGGAGAAAATCAGCGGCACACTTGAAAAGGTGATGAATGAAAACACAGGACTTGTATGCCTTATTGTATAAATAAACTTGTACAATAATATGAAAATGTGTTATTATTAACAAAGAATAAAGATATCTATTTGGAGGATACGAGATGAAGAAATTGGAAGAATATGTAAGAAGTATTCCTGATTTTCCTGAAAAAGGAATTATATTCAGAGATGTTACAAGTGTACTTCAGGATGCGGACGGATTACATCTTGCAATTAATGAGATGGATAAGTGTCTTGAAGGAATTGACTATGATGTTGTTGTAGGTCCTGAATCGAGAGGATTTATTTTTGGTGTGCCGATTGCATACAATAATCATAAAGCATTTGTGCCTGTAAGGAAGAAAGGTAAACTTCCATGTGAGACAATTTCGTGTGATTATGATCTTGAATATGGAAAAGCAACTATCGAGATGCACAAGGATTCAATCAAACCTGGTCAGAAAGTCGTAATTATTGATGATTTAATTGCTACAGGTGGTACAACAGAAGCTATTATCAAGCTTGTTGAAGAACTTGGCGGCGTAGTTGTAAAAGTTGTATTTCTTATGGAACTCAAAGGACTTAAAGGAAGAGAAAAGCTCAATGGATATGATATTGATGCTGTAATCCAATACGAAGGTAACTAATTATATTATGGCTGCTGACAATCTGCATAATGCGGATTTTTGCAGCCTTTTTAAATTTTATTATAAAAGGAGCTTGACTTATGGCAACACCACATAATAATGCCCGGATGGGAGATATTGCAAAGACGGTTCTTATGCCCGGAGATCCGTTAAGAGTTGAATATATAGCAAAAAATTATATGGAAGATACAGTATGTTTTAATAAAGTAAGAGGTATGCTTGGATATACAGGAACATATAAAGGCAGAAAAATATCTGTTATGGGAAGCGGCATGGGAATGCCGTCTATGGGTATATACAGTTATGAATTGTATAAAATGTATGATGTGGACAATATAATAAGAGTAGGTTCGGCTGGAGCTTTTAAAGATGATATTAATCTTAAAGATATAGTAATTGCACAGGCTGCATGTACAGATTCCAATTATATGTCACAGTTTAAGCTCCCGGGAACATTTGCACCGGTTGGTGATTATAATCTTATTTCAACTGCTGCCGGAAAGGCAGAAGAGCTTGGACTTAATGTCCGCGTAGGCAATATCCTTTCTACTGATTCATTTTATACTTATGACCCATTAGACAATGATGCATGGAAACGTATGGGAGTTTTGTGCGTGGATATGGAAGCAGCTGCTCTTTATGCTAATGCAGCGGCACTTTCAAAAAAAGCATTGTGTATGCTTACAATAAGTGATCATTTGTATAAATCAGAAAAACTTGATGCCGGTGAGAGGCAGGAAGGATTTAATGATATGATTAAACTTGCACTGGAGGTAGCATGGACTCAAAAGTAATCTTGTTTATTGCAGCACTTATTGTGGCGGTGATTTATCTGTGGGTGGATAATAACAGGCGAAGGCGTGAACGTATTGAAAAAAAGCTTGAATCCAGCTGGGGAAAACCGTCAACAAGGAAAATAACAGATGATGAAATGAAAGTTATTTCTCATTATTATGAGGACAGCATAGAAAATTCCGGGGCCGACAGCGGATATATAGATGATATAACGTGGAATGACCTCGATATGGATAGAATTTACAAAAAAATGAATATAGCAAATTCTTCTGTTGGTCAGGAAAGTTTGTATAAAATGCTCCGTATTCCGTCGGATATAAAGAAGTTAAAAGAGACTGACAGACTTGCTTCGTTTTTTGCATCCGATAAAGAAAAAAGAAAATCTGTGCAGAGGATTTTCTGCTGGCTTGGATTTTCAAAGGGTGTATCGGTAAGTGATTATATAAGCCTGCTTTCGGATTTGAAGCCGTCGGGCAATCTTATTCATTATCTGTCAGTAATTTTAATAGCAGCTGCGATTATATGCTGCATTTTTGTGAATCCTGTTGCGGGAATCGGGCTTGTTATTGTGGCTGTAAGCTTTGCTGTAATAAGTTATTACAAATTAAAAGCCGGCGTTGAACCTTATTTTATATGTATAACACAGATTGTACGCATGGTCCAGGCTGCACATGATATTGAAAAATTAGATATAGAAGAACTTTCGGAATATAACAGATATTTTAAAGATGCTGAAAAAGATTTTTCTTCTGTTGTAAAAAATTCGGGAATTCTGACATCAGGCAATGTGACAGGTTCACTTTCAGAGATGGTACTTGATTATGTACGTATGCTCACACATATAGACCTCATTAAGTTTAATCATATGCTTAAAAAGCTTGATTCACATGAGGACAAGGTTTATGAGCTTATGGAAACACTTGGATATATTGAAGCATGTATATGCGTAGCCTCTTTCAGAAAACAGCTTGAATACTGGTCAAAACCTGCGTTATCTTCACATGGGACTAACATGTCGGTGACTGAGGTTTTTCATCCGCTTATTAAAGAACCAGTTGTAAATTCGATAACAACATCAAAACATGTTCTTGTAACGGGGTCAAATGCATCGGGTAAATCGACATTTTTAAAGACGATTGCAATAAATGCTCTTTTATCACAGACTATTTATACAAGTACATCAAAAGAGTATAATGCTCCTTTTTACAGGATATATTCTTCAATGGCACTTCGTGACGACCTTAATGCACAAAACAGTTATTACATTGTTGAAATAAAATCATTAAAACGTATACTTGATGCTGTTGATAAAGATGATAAAAGACCTGTACTCTGTTTTGTTGACGAGGTTCTTCGCGGAACAAACACAGTTGAACGAATTGCTGCATCATCTGAGATACTAAAAAGCCTCAGATATAAAAATGTGCTTGTTTTTGCGGCTACGCATGATATTGAACTTACGTATCTTCTTGAAAAATATTATGATAATTATCATTTTCAGGAAGAAGTTACAGATGATGATGTAAAGTTTAATTACAGATTGTTTACCGGACCTGCGGTTACAAGAAATGCCATAAAACTGCTTGGTGTGATTGGGTACAACAAAAATATAATTGATGCAGCAGAATCACAGGCTGGCTATTTTATCAGGAGTGGAAGCTGGAAGGTTGATTAATGATTTTTTTTGTGATAATATATAACAATGTGATTGCATAGTAAATGTATGCAGAATTGGAGGCAATATGGTTGGTTTGGTAAGTATTTTGGCCGGAGAGATTTTATATGAGAGCATAAAATTTGTAATTATGCTTGGTTTATTAGTTGCCGCAGTATTTATTGGCGGTGCACTTAGAAAGAAAAAAGATGCTAAAAAAGCCAGGAGGGAAGAAGAGTGCAATACAGAGGCGTAAACGAGTTAAGAAAGTTATTTTTGGATTTCTTTGAAAGCAAAGGACATCTCAAGATGAAGAGCTTTTCGCTCGTTCCACATAACGATAACAGTTTATTAATTATTAATTCAGGTATGGCACCGTTAAAGCCGTATTTTACAGGACAGGAGATTCCGCCAAGACGCAGGGTTACAACATGTCAGAAGTGTATCCGTACAGGTGATATCGAAAACGTAGGCAAGACAGCAAGACATGGTACATTTTTCGAGATGCTTGGTAACTTCTCATTCGGTGACTACTTCAAAAGAGAAGCAATTCACTGGTCATGGGAATTCCTTACAGAGGTTGTTGGACTTGATGCCAACAGACTTTACCCATCTATTTATGTAGATGATGATGAAGCATTTGATATATGGAATAAAGAGATTGGGATTGCACCTGAAAGAATTTTCAGATTTGGCAAAGAAGATAATTTCTGGGAACATGGTGCTGGTCCATGTGGTCCATGTTCAGAGATTTATTATGACAGAGGCGAAAAGTACGGATGCGGCAAGCCGGGCTGTACAGTAGGCTGTGACTGCGACAGATATATGGAAGTATGGAACAATGTATTTTCGCAGTTTAATAATGATGGCAAGGGTAATTATTCTGACCTTATCCAGAAGAATATCGATACAGGTATGGGACTTGAACGTCTTGCGGTTGTAGTTCAGGATGTTGATTCAATATTTGATGTTGATACATTACAGGCACTCCGTGACAAGGTCTGTGAGATGGCAGGCGTTAAGTACAAAGATGATGAGAAGCAGGATGTTTCTATCCGTGTTATCACTGACCATATCCGATCAGTTACATTTATGGTAAGTGATGGTATTATGCCATCTAACGAAGGAAGAGGTTATGTTTTAAGAAGACTTCTCCGTCGTGCAGCAAGACATGGACGTATCTTAGGTATTGAAGGTAAGTTTCTGTCTAAGCTTTGTGAGACAGTAATCGAAGGTTCAAAGGATGGTTATCCTGAACTTGAAGAAAAGCGAGTATTCATTACCAAAGTTATTTCTGAAGAAGAAGAAAAGTTTAACAAGACAATTGACCAGGGATTAAGTATTCTTAATGATATGGAAGCAGAAGTATTAAAGAATGGCAGCAGCGTACTTCCTGGTGAAGATGCTTTTAAGCTTTATGATACTTATGGATTCCCACTTGATCTCACAAAAGAGATTCTCGAAGAAAAGAATATCACAATTGATGAAGAAGGCTTTACAAAAGCTATGAACGAACAGCGTGAAAAAGCCCGTAAAGCAAGAAAGACAACTAATTATATGGGAGCGGATGCTACTGTATATGATGATATTGACCCTGCAATTACAAGTAAGTTTGTCGGTTATGACAAGCTTGAAAATCATTCACATGTAACAGTTCTTACAACTGAAGAAGAAGTTGTTGAGGCTCTTTCTGAGGGTGATAAAGGAACAATTATAGTTGATGAGACAGTATTCTATGGCACAATGGGTGGTCAGGAAGGCGATTGTGGTACAATTACAGGCAGTGAAGGCGAATTTAAGGTAGAGACAACTATTCACCTTAAAGGCGGCAAAATCGGACATGTCGGTGTTATGACAAAAGGCATGATTAAGTCCGGCGACGAAGTCACATTAAAAGTTGATGGTGCATGGAGAGCTGACACAAGCAAGAACCACAGTGCAACACATCTTCTTCAGAGAGCACTTCGTGAAGTTCTTGGCAATCATGTTGAGCAGAAGGGTTCATTTGTTAATCCAGAGAGATTAAGATTTGACTTTACTCATTTCCAGAGCATGACAGCAGAAGAAATTGCAAAAGTTGAAGATATTGTAAATGATAAGATTTCAGAAGCAATTCCTGTAATCACACAGGTTATGACTATTGAAGAAGCCAAGAATACAGGAGCTATGGCTCTCTTTGGTGAAAAATACGGTGATAAAGTACGAGTTGTATCAATGGGAGAATTTTCTAAAGAATTCTGTGGTGGTACACATGTTGCAAATACAGCCAATATCAGACTTTTCAAGATTATTTCTGAGTCTGGTGTAGCTGCCGGTGTAAGAAGAATTGAAGCTCTTACAGACAAAGGAGTTATGAAGTATTTTGCATCACTTGAAAAAGAATTAAATGAAGCTGCTGTTGCTGCAAAAACAGAGCGTCCACAGCTTATCAGAAGAATTAATGCAATGAATGAAGAAATCAAAGCTCTTTCAAGTGAAAATGACAAACTCAAGTCACAGATTGCTAATAATGCACTTGGTGATGTCTCTAATGATGTTAAAGAAGTAAAAGGCGTTAAATATATTGCAGCCAAAGTTGATAACGTAGATATGAACGAATTAAGAAACTTAGGTGATAAGCTTAAAGGTGAAATTGGTTCAGGTGTTGTACTTATTGTCAGTGCCCAGGGTGATAAGGTTAATATGATTGCAATGGCAACAGACGATGTTATTGCAAAAGGTGCTCATGCAGGAAATCTTATCAAAGCTGTTGCATCAATCGTTGGCGGTGGCGGCGGTGGTCGTCCTAATATGGCACAGGCCGGCGGTAAGAATCCGGCAGGAATTGATGAATTACTTGCAAAAGTACCAGAAGTTCTTGAAGGACAGATTAAATAAAAAATTGTGCAAAAAATTCAATTTTATCATTGACGCAATGAGATTATGTGGTATAATGTCTATTGTGCGATTAGTAAATACCCTAATATGTATTGCACAGCACAATTTGCAACAGAAGGGTGGTCAGGAAGAGATATGTCAAATGTCATCGTTAAAGAGAACGAGTCTTTAGATAGTGCATTACGCAGATTCAAGAGAAACTGTGCTAAGGCAGGCATTCAGCAGGAAATTCGTAAAAGAGAACATTACGAAAAGCCAAGCGTAAGACGTAAGAAAAAGTCTGAAGCAGCTAGAAAACGTAAGTTCAACTAATATTAAATGACTTTTATTGAAGGTGAGCCTTTCGGGGCTCATCTTTTTTTTATACAGATATAATGGCAAAAAAGATGCAGAGTCTGTAAATGATGCCGCATCATGAATAAAAACCAGATGTCTGGCATATTAATTATAATAATACTGCCTGACGATGTGAGTAATTTATGAATAAAGCTGAAACTGCAAGGTCGCTTGGACTGCCAAAAGATGTTGTCTTTGGCATGCCTGTTATAAATATTACAGGAGATATGCAGGTTGTTGTACAGAACTTCAAATCAATAGTAAGCTATGAAACAACCGAAGTGAGACTGACTACAAAAAAAGGATGTGTTGGCATAAAAGGGAAGTGCCTTGAAATTGAATATCTGGATGATGACCAGATTCAGATAAAAGGGATAATATGTCTTGTGGAATATGAAAATCATAACAGACAGAAATAAAAGAGGCGTAGTTTATGGCTGGATTTAAATTTATTTATGGATGTGTAACGATACATGTTATGTCCGGCAGCAGAGAAAGATTTATTAATATGTGCCACCACAGAAAAATATGTCTTGAGCATGTTATTTCTAGCGATGAATATCTGGAGGCTGTGATATCTGCCAGAAACTTCAGGACGGCGTGTGAAATTGCAAAAAAAACAGGAAATAAAATACGCATAAAAAAGAAAAAAGGAATTCCGTTTATAGCATTCAGGTATAGAAAGCATTACTCGTTTGTTGCTGGAGTTGTACTGTGCATGGCTTTTATATACATATGCAGTCTTTTCCTTTTCAATATTACATTTTCGGGCAACAGCAATCTTACAACGCCTGTTCTCACACGATATCTTGAAAGCATCGGTGTAAAAAACGGATGCAGAACTGCCTGTATTGACTGTAATGATATAGAAAAGAGGATGAGAGAGGATTTTGATGAGATTACATGGGTCGCAGCGGCAGTAAAAGGTAATCATCTTTATATTTCAATAAAAGAAAATGACAGCTTTGAGGGCGAAATAAAAAGCACAGAGATTCCCGAAAATATAATTGCGTCTGATGATGGAACAATAGAGTCAATAATAACAAGAAGCGGCACCCCGCTTGTAAAAAAAGGTGACAACGTTGAAAAAGGACAGGTGCTTGTTTCCGGTGTTGTAAATATATGTGACGATTCTGGTGAAGTTATAGCAAAAAGAGGCGTCACGGCAGATGCAGATGTATTAATAAAAACAGAAATGATTTACAGTGATGAGCTGTCTGAAAAATATGAAAATAAAGTATTTACAGGAAAAACAAGGGTGAATGCAGTAATAAGGTCCGGTAAATATATTATCAGTATAGGACCCGGATCTGTTGGATTAAAGTTATGCGATAAAAAAGAGGATTATAAGACATTAAAGATTAATGACGACTTATATCTTCCGGTGTCAGTTGGAAAAATAACATATTATGAATATAAACCGGAAGAATATACATATAGTGATGAGGAAGCTTCTGCTGTATTAAATGGCAGACTTGCAAGATTATTGTCACAGTTGAATCAAAAGGGCGTGCAAATAGCTGATGAACGTGTTAAAATATTTAAAAATAATGATATTTATACATGTGAAGGTGCACTTATTCTTATTTCACCGCAGACAGTAAAAGAAAATGTTGCGGCAGATGAACTTGCAATGCCTGACAGTAAAATATCGGATGGAGAAAAGAAAGAGAGCAATTGATGAGTGTTATTGAAACAAATATAGAAATACCGGCTGATTACAGCGTTTCGGTTTTTGGACAGTTTGATGAATATGTAAAAAAGATTGAAAAGACATTAAAAGTTACAATAATAGCAAGAGATTCGCAGGTAAAAATTCTTGGAAGTGAATCCGGTGCCGGTCATGCACGAAAGGTACTGGCAAATCTTTTGGAACTTGCCAAACGTGGAAATACAATAACAGAACAAAATGTTGACTATGCACTTGCATTATGCATGGATGAGAAAGAAGATGCTGTATTAGAAATAGATGATGAACTTGTATGCAGAACAATAACAGGAAAGCCGATTAAGCCCAAAACACTTGGACAGAAGTATTATGTAGAACAGATAAGACAGAAAATGATTGTATTCGGACTTGGCCCTGCCGGAACAGGAAAGACATATCTTGCAATGGCAATGGCTATACAGGCATTTAAAAATAATGAAGTCGGAAGAATAATTCTTACACGTCCTGCAATAGAAGCCGGAGAAAAACTGGGATTCCTGCCCGGTGATCTCCAGAGTAAAGTTGACCCATATCTAAGACCTTTATATGATGCACTCTATCAGATTATGGGAGCTGAAAGTTTTGCTGCAAATATGGAAAAAGGGCTGATTGAAGTAGCACCACTTGCATATATGCGAGGACGGACACTTGATAATGCTTTTATCATTCTTGATGAAGCACAAAATACTACTCCGGCACAGATGAAGATGTTTCTTACAAGAATAGGATTTGGTTCAAAAGTAATAGTTACAGGCGATTCGTCACAAAAAGACCTTCCGGCCGGAACTGTATCAGGACTTGATGTTGCAATTAAAGTATTATCAAAAGTTGATGATATAGGTTTTGTCAAACTTACGAATCAGGACGTAGTAAGGCATCCTCTTGTCCAAAAGATTGTAAAGGCATATGAAGATTATGAGAGCCGTCAGAACAGACGAACAAAAAGTCTGGTAAAAGACAAAGAGAGCGAAAATAAAAAAGAAAAAACAACAAAAAGAAGAGGAAGACAAAATGACAATTAATATAGAATACGAAACGGACAAAGAATTAAAGCTTGATTACGAGAATATTATAAACCGTGTTATAATTATGCAAAATGCCCATATGAAGCTGAAGTTAATGTTACACTTACAGACAATGATGAAATAAAAAAAATAAATGCTGAGTATAGGAATATTAACAATCCTACTGATGTATTATCATTTCCGATGCTTAATTTTGCATTACCCGGAGATTTTGACGGCATAAGTGATGAACTTGAAAATGACGTTGAAGATTATTTTAATCCTGATTCGGGTGAACTGATGCTTGGTGATATAGTTGTATCAGTAGAAAAGGTTGTTGAACAGGCAGAAAAATACGGACATTCACAGGAACGTGAACTTGCGTTTCTTGTTGCACACAGCATGATGCATCTTTTTGGCTATGACCATATGGAACCTGATGAGGCTGCTGTAATGGAGTCTAAACAAAGACAAATACTTGATAATCTTGGAATTACAAGATGAATAATATCTGGGGAGGATGTAAATAGTGAAAAAAAGGCGTAAAAGAAGAACCGGAATCCAGTTTGTTATATTTTCACTTGTGGCAGCTGTTTCAATATTGACAGTAATTCTTGTTATGGGAAAGCTTACAAGAAAAAAAGTAAATATAGATAATTCTGTAATAATTACACAAAAAGATACGCCTGCTGACATGACAGAGATAAAAGATACACATGAAGGAATGGTAAGAAGCCTTTTGAGCGGTCAATGGGTATCAAAAGAAGATTATCAGAATGTTCCTTATGCGGTAATGTACAGTAATATATATGATGCCATGCCTCAGTCTGATATCGGACAGGCAGATGTTGTTTTTGAATCACCGGTCGAGGGCGGCATTACACGTATGTGTTGTCTTTTTGAAAATAAAACAGACCTTGAAAAAATAGGACCTGTACGAAGCTGCCGTACATATTTTCTTCTGTTTGCCAAAGAATTTGAAGCTGTTTATGTCCATTTCGGGTATTCCGAATATGCAGCCAGCTATCTTCAGAGAGCATCATTTCATTCGCTTGATGGAATGAATTACTGTAATTTTTACAGAAGCAGCGACAGAGTTGCACCGCATAATGCATACACAAGCTGGGATGGAATAACAGAAAGTGCTGAGTATAAAGGATATAAGCTTACATATCCCGACGGATTTGTTCCACCGTTTACATTCAATACAGATGATAGCAAAAAAATAGTACCTGAAAATGGTGCTTCTTGTAAAAAACTTGACATGAATTATCCATATAATGACCCCTGGTTTGAATATGATGAAAAGACAGGGAAATATTTAAGATATCAGTTCGGTGCAGCACAGATAGACCGCGAGAGCGGTGAGCAGCTGAGTTTTGATAATATTCTTATAAAATATGTCACGCCTGCTTATTATGAAAACGGAACACCAAATTATAAAATATATGGTTCAGGAAAAGGATTGTTTGTATCTAATGGATATGCCAGTGAAGTCACATGGATAAAAGAAAGTGAGAGCGAAGGTGCAACGAAGTATTATTATGGTGACGGAACAGAAATTGTAATGAATCCAGGCAAAACATATGTTGCACTCGTTGAAAACACAAGTGAAGTCACAATAAAGGAGTAAGATGATGGATGAAATAAGTGATGAACAACTTATATCAATGGCTAAAGAAGCAGCAAAAAAAGCATATGTGCCATACTCACATTTTCATGTAGGTTCAGCTGTTTTATCAGAAGATAATTATGTATACACAGGCTGTAATATAGAAAATTCGTCATATGGTGCAACAAACTGTGCTGAGAGAACGGCAATTTTCAAATGTGTAAGTGACCAAAAAACCAGAATAAAAAAGATTGCAATTGCATCAGACAGCAATGAATTCACATGGCCGTGCGGAATATGCAGACAGGTTATGTCGGAATTTATGAACAGTGACGGAATTATAATCCTTGAAAATCATGGATTAATTAAAAAATTCAAGCTTGATGAACTTTTACCGCACAGTTTTGGTGCATGTGATATCAAAACTGAATAATTGAATTGAAAAAGGCAATAATAACCACATGGAGGCAGCTTGTATACAGGCTGATAAACATGTATGAAAAAAATATATGGTTATATTGTGGGGATTGTTGTCGGTTTGATAATAATAATCTGGTTTGTTATATTTATAACAGGTTATTATAAAACGAAACATAATAAAAATAACATTAATCTCGAAAATTATACACAGGCAACTGACAGCACCTATCCGGCAGATGAAGATATCAATGAAAGTTTTTATCTTGTCTATGAAGACGGA
>ONZU01001434.1_pt1 | contig 12730 bp, 13 predicted proteins | sample 1671161 | NCBI WGS metagenome assembly ONZU01 (sample SAMN06348128, study PRJEB24527) | human gut metagenome | biome: human gut; feature: ankylosing spondylitis patient; material: feces | host: Homo sapiens | place: China | collected 2015-10
TATTCACAAATCTTATATCAGTTTTTAACGTTTACACAAAACTTGAAACGGTCTCTGTTTTAACACTTCCCGTATTTGCAGTTTAAATCCATCAAGATTGGGATTCTGATTTATCTTTCCAGCAGAAGTCATAACTGTATTATGCAATGCCTCATTTGCTTTTGTTACGGCACTGTCAAGATTATCTAAATATTTTACCGTTTCTGTCATCGACATTGCCGAACCGGATTTATATATGATTACAGCAACAATTCCGTGTCTTCACGCATACCTTTATCCTCCAAATTTCTCTATATAAAAAACATACCTGTAATATATTTATGTCAAATATATCACAGGTATGCAAGCATTATTATAAAAAATTTTTAATTAAAGATTAGCCTTAATCTTTGCAATCATATCAGCATATTCTTCGTCTGAAAGATACTTCTTATCAGGATTCATAAGGAATACACCACCCCATTCAAATTCATCTTTGTACTTAGGGCAAAGATGGAAATGAAGATGATGACCTGTATCACCATATGCACCATAATTTACTTTATCCGGATGGAATGCAGCCATAATTGCTCTTGCAACTCTTGCAACATCCTCAAAATATGCAGCTCTTTCTTCTGCTGTGAGCTCATTCATATCACCTACATGCTTCTTATGGGCAACAATACATCTTCCAGGATGGCTCTGCTCCTTGAAAAGATATACCTTTGAAGTTTCAAGTTCGCAAATCTTAATACCGAACTTAGCGACCAAATCGCCTTCTACACAATAAGCACAATTATTATCTATCATTTCAATCCTCCTTACTGGGCATCCTTGATTGAGAAGCTGATTCTTCCCATCTTATCCTTGCCCATACATTTACATTTAACATGATCACCTAGTGTAAGAACATCTTCAACATGTTCAATTCTTTCATTTGCCACCTTAGAAATGTGAACCATTCCTTCCTTGCCAGGTGCGAATTCGATAAATGCACCGAATTCTTTAATACTTACTACTTTACCTTCGTAAATTTCACCTTCAACGAAGTCGTTTACGATTGTCTTGATATACTTCATAGCCTGATCCATGCCAGCCTGGTCAAGTCCGCATACAGATACGAAACCATCATCTGTGATATCAATCTTAACACCGCACTCATCAATAATTGCATTGATTGTCTTACCACGCTGTCCAACTACTTCACCAATCTTTGCAGGATCAATAGTTGTCTGGATAATCTTAGGTGCATATTCACCAACTGTCTTTCTAGGTTCAGCAATTGCAGGCTTCATACATGTATCCATAATGAAAAGTCTGGCTTCTCTTGTTCTAGCGATAGCCTCTTCAACAATAGGTCTTGTAAGACCGTGAATCTTAATATCCATCTGGATTGCTGTAATACCCTCTGTAGTACCTGTTACCTTAAAGTCCATATCACCAAAGAAATCTTCAAGTCCCTGAATATCTGTAAGAACGATATAATCATCATCTGTATCACCTGTAACAAGTCCACACGAAATACCAGCAACCATTCTCTTAATAGGAACACCAGCTGCCATAAGTGACATGCATGACGCACAAGTTGAAGCCATTGATGTAGAACCATTTGATTCAAATGTCTCGGATACAGCACGGATTGCATATGGGAATTCTTCTTCTGATGGAAGAACAGGTACAAGTGCCTTTTCTGCCAATGCACCATGTCCGATTTCACGACGTCCCGGACCTCTTGATGGCTTTGTCTCACCAACAGAGTATGATGGGAAGTTGTACTGGTGAATATATCTCTTTGTTGTAACATTATCATCAAGACCATCTACCTTCTGTGCTTCTGATAATGGTGCAAGTGTTACCACATCACAAATCTGTGTCTGTCCTCTTGTAAACATAGCAGAACCATGAACTCTAGGAATAAGGTCAACCTCTGCTGACAATGGACGAATCTGGTTGATAGCACGTCCATCTGGTCTCTTATGGTCTTTGAGGATCATCTTACGTACAGTCTTCTTCTGATACTGATAAACGGCTTCACCAAGAACTGCAAGCCATTCTTCATTATCAGCAAAAGCTTCTGCCATCTTTTCTGTCACTTCATCAATATTCTTTTCTCTTGTCTGCTTATCATCAGTAAATACTGCTTCCTCCATCTGTTCTGGAGTAACAATCTTTTTCATTGCCTCAAACATTTCAGCGGGAACAGCACAGCTTACATATGTATGCTTTTCTTTACCTACTTCTGCAACTATTTTATCGATAAATTCAATAATTGTCTGATTGATATCATGAGCCATATAGATAGCTTCAATCATCTTTGCTTCCGGAATCTCATTTGCACCTGCTTCAATCATGATAACTTTCTGCTTTGTAGATGCTACAGTAAGCTGAAGGTCACCATCCTGCCACTGTGACTGTGACGGATTGACAATAAATTCACCATCAACAAGACCAATCTGTGTAGTTGCACATGGACCATCAAATGGAATATCAGAAATACATGTTGCAATTGATGAACCAAGCATAGCAAGAAGCTCAGGACGGCACTCTGTATCAACTGACATAACCATATTATTTAATGTAACATCATTTCTGTAATCCTTAGGGAATAATGGTCTCATAGGTCTGTCGATAACACGTGATGTAAGAATAGCATTTTCACTTGCTTTTCCTTCACGCTTATTAAATCCGCCAGGAATCTTTCCTACTGCATACATCTTCTCTTCATATTCAACACTTAATGGGAAGAAATCAATTCCCTCTCTAGGCTCTTTTGAAGCAGTTGCTGTTGAAAGAACAACTGTATCGCCATAATGCATTAATGCTGCACCATTTGCCTGTGCACACACTCTTCCGATATCAACACGGAGAGTTCTGCCGGCCAGTTCCATAGTAAACTGTTTATACATCTTTTCCTCATTTCTGCGGTGCCAATAATCATTATCTCTCACCAGACATAACCTGCACCGCCGGTATATCCGATTGTTTTCAACAAGATGAAGTGCCCGAAACAACTGAAAAAAGCATTATTATTATAATGTATTTTTCAGCAGTCTCGGCTAATCACTTCAATCTTTTCATATTATTACGCCAGCTGCCGGATTATCATATAAAAATATCAGCCCCGGTCAATAACCAACGTAAAAAGGGCGGAGAAATACACTCCGCCCAGTGAAATTACTTTCTGATGCCAAGACGAGCAATCAGATTTCTGTAACTTTCGATATCTGTCTTCTTTAAATACTCGAGAAGAGCTCTTCTCTTACCAACCATCTTAAGAAGACCTCTTCTTGAATGATGGTCTTTCTGATTAGTCTTTAAATGCTCTGTAAGCTCAGCAATTCTTTCTGTAAGAATAGCAATCTGAACTTCTGGAGAACCTGTATCGCCAGGCTTTCTTCCGTATGCTGCAATAATCTCTGTTTTCTTTTCTTTAGATATCATCTTTAAATCCTCCTTAATATAACCGCCTGTTACTAAGAATCAGGTCGGAGTGTCCTGAAACTGAATAACGGCTCACATACCTTGCTACTATATCATAAAAAAATCATAATTGCAAGCATTTATTATAGCATCAGCATGCTTTTTGAAAACTGTGCATCACTTTCCATCTGTTTTGAAAGAGCCTCTATTGACTCAAATTTCATCTCCGGACGTATAAAATGAAGCAGTTTTACTTTAATATGTTTTCCGTATGCATCTTCTTCATAATCAAACAGATTAGTCTCAACTCCAATAACCTGATCTGTACTCACCGTCGGCTTTGTTCCTATATTAGTCACACCGCCATATTCTTTTCCGTCTATCTGTGTTATTGATGCATAGACACCATTTGGCGGCAGAAGCTTGCTTTCCTGCGGATAAATATTCATAGTAGGAATCTTAATTTTTCTTCCAAACTGATTACCCGGACACACTATTCCTTCAATAGAATATGGTCTTCCCATTAGAACATTAACAGTTTCCATATGTCCAAGCACCAGTTCTTCTCTTACATATGTACTGCTTATCTCTTTGTCCTGATATTTTTCTTTTTCAACGACAATCGTCTCAAAACCATATTCAGGACCACATTTTACAAGCATATCTGCATCACCGCTCCTGCCTTTGCCGAAGTGATAATCAGTTCCTACAACCACTACTTTCGCACGCAGTTTTCTTATTATTATATCTTCAATAAATTCCCCGGCATCCGTATTCATAAGTTTTTCAGTAAACGGATACTCAATAAGGGCATTAATTCCAAGACTCTCCATAAATGCACGACGTTCACTGTTTGTCGTTATAAAATGCTGCTGTCTTTGCGGACAGATACTTAACGGAATTCTGTCAAATGTAAATGCCGCTGCCAATATATTATTTTGTTTTGCTTTTTCTTCTACAATTGATATAAGCTTCTGGTGTCCCATATGGACACCATCAAATTTGCCAAGCGTAACTGCTGAATCTTTGTCAAGTGTAAAATCCTCTGTGCCATGAATATACTTCATCCGAGCCACCTCACATTTCATCATGCTCACCACTGTAAAATATTTTTTCAGGTACAAGCATAGAATCAATGTATTCATAAATTCCTATAAAAATACCATTTTCATCATATATACGATATTTTTGTTCTGCCTGTTGTGTCGGTGTACGCTCAATTTCACGTACTGCATCAACCGGCAGCTTATTACCGTTATACAGCAGTTTATTATATTCTGAATCAACTGAAAGTTTTGGATAATCAAACACATCATCAGCTGCAATTATATATTCTCCAAGTTCACCTTTTAGTAAAAGTGCCGAAATCTGATTTAATGTAAGACTGTCATCAATTTCAAACTGTCCGACTCTTGTCCTTTTAAGACTTAGCATGCATGCACCGCAGCCCAGTTTTTTTCCAATGTCATCAATAAGAGTTCTTATATATGTTCCTTTTGAACATGCAACTGTAAATGTGACTGTCTTTTCATCATCATTCAGATTCATTTCATTAATCTTTATAAATCCGATATCAACATGACGCGATTTTCTTTCAACTTCAATTCCCTGTCTGGCAAGCTCATAAAGTTTCTTGCCATTATGCTTTAATGCCGAATACATAGGTGGAACCTGTTCATATCCTCCGACAAATGATATAATCACGTCAATAATTTTTCTCTCATCAGCATTTACTTCACTGACAGATAAAACAGAGCCTGATATGTCCTGAGTATCTGTTGTTTTTCCAAGCAGCATAACCGCCTCATAAGTTTTTCCCCAATCGGTAATCATGCCGCATAATTTTGTTGCTTTCCCAAGACACACAGGCAGAACTCCCTGTGCATCCGGGTCAAGCGTACCTGTATGACCGATTTTTTTCATATGAAGAATGCCACGCAGTTTTGCAACTACATCATGTGATGTAAAACCAGGCTCCTTATATACGTTTATAATACCGTCCATAAATCCCCTTTATATGCTAATTCACATTGCATTGTACTGCTTTTCAATCAATTCGCCTATACTGTTTATTATCTGGTATACCGAACCTTTTGCAGTATATCCGGCAGCACGCACATGTCCGCCGCCGCCAAACTGTGTTGCAATTGCTGCAACATCGATTTTTTTCTTTGAGCGAAGACTTACTTTATATTCTTCTTCACCTGTCTGATAAAGGAATATCGCAACCTCAACGCCATCTGTAAGACGAAGCTGTTCAACTATACCTCCAAGTTCTCTGCCTGTAACGCCATAGAATTCCATCTCATCCATTGTGACAGTAGTAAATATACATTTTCCATCATAAAACAATACACTTTCAAGAAGTGCCCTTCCAAGAATCTGATTCTGGACATATGTTTTCTTGTAAAATGTATTATCTATAATATCGGAATAATCAATTCCTTTTTCCATCATCTCGCCGGCAATTTCCATTGTCTTCTTTGATGTACAGCTGTATTTAAATACACCTGTATCATGAATAATTCCTGTATAAATACATTCTGCCACATTACGGCTGATTTTATCAGCATCCATAGTACCATATAAAACTTCACATGCTGAACTTGCCTGTGGTTCAATTTTACTCAAATCTGTAAATCCTGTATTGCTGACATGGTGGTCAATGCACACTGTCTTGGATGCATTGTTAAAACAGCTTATAAATGGTTCTATTCTGTCAAGACTGCTGCAGTCAAGGACAAAAAACACATCATATTTCTTATCTTCAGGTGTATTTTTTATTTTGTCAATATTTTTAAGATAGTAAAACTCACTGCCTGGCTGTTCAAGATATAAATCAACATCTGTTTCAGGCATATTCTCCAGAATGTAATTATATAATGCAAGAACAGAGCCAGTGCAGTCACCATCAGGTCTTATATGACCTGTAATTCCGACACTTTTAACATCTTTTAAAATATCACTTAATATCATAAGTCACCATTCTCTCTGTCATTTTCTCTGTCTTTTTTAGTAACCTCGTCTATCAGCTTAGACATATTTACTCCGTATTCAATTGACTGGTCCAGTATAAATGTAATCTCCGGAGTATTTCTCAAATTAATATTTTTTGCGAGCTGTCTTCTGATATAACCCTCAGCACTTTTAAGACCTTTTATTGTATCCTGCTGTGAAATCTCATCCCCCAGCACACTGATATATGCTTTGCATGTTTTTAAATCAGGAGCAACTTCAACCGCGACAACTGATGTCATCGGGTTGATTCTTGGGTCCTTAATTTCACTGCGTATAATATTGCTTAATTCTTTTAAAACCTCACCGTTAATGCGGGTATTTTTTACGCTGTTTTTACGCATAAACTCTCTAACTCCTATCTTGGAACTTCAACCATGATATATGCTTCTAACTTATCGCCTTCCTGAATGTCATTGAAGTTTTCTAATACAATACCACATTCAGTACCTGCCTTAACCTCTTTTACTTCATCCTTAAAATGTTTCAGTGATGCAAGAGGTCCTTCATAAATCTGCTCTTTATCTCTTGTGAGACGTACTTTTGAATCCCTTGTAACACGGCCTTCTGTAACGAGACATCCGGCGATATTACCTATTCCTGAAGCCTTGAATATCTGACGGATTTCAACCTGACCAATTACTTTTTCTTCATAAATCGGTTCAAGCATACCCTTTAATGCAGCTTCTACATCTTCAATAGCATTGTAGATTACAGTATAAAGTCTCATATCGACTTTTTCTCTTTCAGCAACGATTCTGGCCTGATTATCAGGTTTTACATTAAATCCGATAATAATTGCATTTGAAGCTGATGCAAGAACAACATCGGATTCGTTGATATTACCTACACCGCCATGGATTACCTTAACTACAACTTCATCATTTGAAAGCTTAACAAGACTCTGCTTAACAGCTTCAACTGAGCCCTGTACATCAGCCTTGATAATAAGACCAAGCTCTTTTACATTACCTGCCTGAATCTGCTCAAATAATGCATCAAGTGAAACTTTGTGCTTTGTATCGTCAAGAAGCTTCTTCTTGCCTTCACTTATAAATGTCTCAGCAACATTTCTTGCCTCTTTATCGGTATCCATAGCCATAATTATTTCACCTGCATTAGGCACATCATTAAGACCAAGAATCTCAACAGGAGTTGAAGGACCTGCTTCTTTGACACGGCGTCCCTTATCATCAATCATAGCTCTGATTTTACCATAGCTTGCACCTGCTGCCACATTATCGCCTACATGAAGAGTACCTTTCTGTACAAGGATTGTTGCCACAGGACCACGGCCTCTGTCAAGCTCTGCCTCGATAACAATACCTCTTGCATTTCTGTCAGGATTAGCTTTAAGCTCATGTACCTCTGCTGTAAGAAGAATCATCTCGAGAAGTTCATCAATACCTTCCTTAGTATGTGCAGATACAGGTACAAATATTGTAGAACCGCCCCAGTCTTCTGCAATAAGACCGTATTCTGTAAGTTCCTGCTTAACTTTTTCAACATTTGCATTAGGCTTATCAATCTTATTTACTGCTACGATAATTTCAACATCAGCTGCCTTTGCATGATTAATAGCCTCTATTGTCTGTGGCATAACACCATCATCTGCTGCTACTACAAGAATAGCAATATCTGTTGCCTGTGCACCACGCATTCTCATAGCTGTAAATGCCTCATGACCAGGTGTATCAAGAAATGTTATTGACTGACCGTTTACATCTACAGTATAAGCACCGATTTTCTGTGTGATACCACCGAATTCTTTATCTGTAACATGTGTCTCACGGATTGCATCAAGAAGAGATGTCTTACCATGGTCGACATGACCCATTACACATACAACAGGTGGTCTTGGAACCATCTTTTCTTCCGGTTCCTCATCCTCTTTGAGGAGTTCTGCAATCACATCGACCTTAACTTCATGCTCACAGATACAGTTAAATTCAAGTGCAATTTCCTCAGCTGTATCATAATCAATCTCCTGATTGATAGTTACAACTTTGCCCTGCATAAATAATTTCTTTACAACTACTGAAGGCTGTACTTTCATCTTATCTGCAAGTTCCTTGATTGTGAGGCTGTCCGGAAGAACAAGCTGTTTGATTGTATCTTCTTCTTTTTCTTCTTTCTTGACATTCTTCTTTAACTGGCTGTTTGCAAATTTAAGATTTTCTTTAACTTCCACATCTTTCTTGCGGTCATTTTTATGATTATCTTTTCTTGAATCAGGTCTTCTTGAATCAGGCTTTGTCTCAAAAAGGAAATCATCCTTAGGTGCCGAATCTCTTCTGTCATTTCTTCTACCCTGATTTGAAAATCCACCCTGACGGTTATTATTTCTGTCACCATTCTGGTTTGAACGGTTATCATTATTACGGAAGCCTCTGTTATCCCCGTTTCTGTCACCACGGTTATCATTATTACGGAAACCTCTGTTGTCTCCGTTTCTATTATCTGTGTTTCTGTCGCCACGGTTGTCATTATTACGGAAATTTCTGTTATTTCCGTTTCTGTCACCACGGTTGTCATTATTACGGAAATTCCTGTTATTTCCGTTTCTGTCGCCACGGTTATCATTATTACGGAAACCTCTGTTGTCTCCGTTTCTGTCACCATTCTGGTTTGGACGATTATCATTACGTGAATTTCTATTGTCTGAATTACCATTCTTTTGTGCATTGCCACGGTTTGCACCAGAATTATCATTCTTTACATTCTTATTATCTTTTCCACCCTTAGAACTGTTCTGTGGAAAATACAGCTCAGAAACATGTGACTTCTTATCTGCTGTATCCTTTACAGGTTCTTTTGTTATATCTTTCTTTGGTGTATTGTTTTCTGTCATCTTTGCCTCATTTGCCTTTTCATTCTTTGGTTTTGATGCATTGCCTGCCGCACCACTCTTATGTCCGAACTTTCCACGGACTTTTGCAACTTCATCATCATTAAGACCACTCATTGTCTTATATGTTTTATTATTGTTGTCAAGCAAATCCGCAATATCTTTTGTCGTTATATTTAATTCCTTTGCCAACTCATAAACTCTCATATTAGCCATTTAACCTCTTTTCCGAATAACACAATGTTCTTAATTTAACATCTGCATTATTCCATACCAATTTCCAAGTGTTTTTGTATCTGCTTTCCAAAACCTTCATCCAAAACTGCCAGTGATGCACGAAACTCTTTTCCAATTGCATGACCAAGTGAAACTTTATCACTGTAAAATGCAATTGGAACTTTATAGAAAGTGCACATATCTGAAAACATTTTCTTTGTATTGTCTGAAGCATCTGATGCAACTACGACAAGAAATGCCTTTTTAGATTTCACTGCCTTTTCAGTTGAAAATTCACCGCTGGCAACTTTTCCCGCACGCTGTGCCAGTCCCAGCATCAGCAATGTTTTATCCTGCTTCAATATTCTCAAATACTCCTTTCAAATTATCATACACTTCCTTATCAACAGTCATTTTAAAAGAACGTTCAAGACCTTTATTTTCTATCGCTTTCTTTAAACATTGTGCATTAGGACATATATATGCACCTCTGCCATTTTTCTTGCCTGTATCATCAATTATAATTCCTTCATCTGTCTTTAAAATGCGTATAAGTTCTTTCTTATTCTTCATCATACGACAGCCGACACATTGTCTTTGTGGAATTTTCTTTGTTGTGCCCAATTTCATCACTCCCGGTTTTAAAGATTATGTCTATATTATTCGTTCACTTCGTCAGCGTCAGTCTCAGCCTGTGTATCTGTATCTTCTGAAAATACAAGCATATCATCATCTATATCTGTCTCATCATCTGATTCTGGCTTTGCACTATCTTCAATCTGTGATTCGCTCTTGATATCAATGCCATAGCCTGTAAGCTTTGCTGCAAGTCTTACATTCTGTCCGGCCTTGCCGATTGCAAGCGAAAGCTGCTGATCTGAAACAACAACTGTAGCCTTCTTGCCATTTTCATCATCACATGCTGATATAGATACAACTTTTGCAGGACTTAAAGCATTGACTATATACTGTGCAGGATTCTCATCCCATTCAATAATATCAATCTGCTCGTTGCCGAGTTCGTTTACAATAGCCTTAACTCTTGCACCGTTAATACCTACACATGCACCTACAGGATCAACATTAGGAACTTCTGCCTTAACAGAAATCTTTGTTCTTGAGCCTTCTTCTCTTGCGATGCTTACAATCTTAACAACACCGTCTTTAATCTCTGCAACTTCTTCCTCAAAAAGTCTCTTTACAAGGTAAGGTGTCTTTCTTGAAACACGTATTACGAGCGGACCAGACTTTTCTTTGTCAGCCTTAGGGTCGTTATTGTTATTCTTATTACCATTAGAAACTTCAAGAACATAAAGTTTGATTCTGTCTCCTCTCTGGTAATTCTCACCTTTAACACATTCATTTTTCTTTAATGTTGTCTGTGTTCTGCCAATATCAACAAGAATATTTCCCTTATCATCAATTCTCTGAACAATACCTGTTATAATCTCATGTTCTTTTGAATGATATTCATTATAAATAGCATTCTTTTCTTCTTCACGGATTTTCTGAACGATAGTTCCTTTAGCACTCTTAGCAGCTCTTCTTGAAAATTCTTCTGACTTAATCTCAACTCTTAATACATCACCAATCTGGCAGTCAGGCTTAATCTTCTTAGCATCTGCATATGAAATTTCCTTGCCATATACAAACTTTTCAGCTTCTTTCTTGCCGCGGTTTTCTTCCATCTCTTCCGCCGGTGTAACTGTATCAACAACTGTTCTGTTGGCATAGATATGGAAATCACCTGTAATTCTGTCAAGAACAACTTCACAGTTTTCAATTGTATTAAACTGGTTCTTAAACTCATCTTTAAGGGACTTCTCAATTGTATCAAGCATAACTTCCTTACTGATACCATTTTCTTTTTCCAACGCATTAAGTGCTGTAATTAATTCTTTACTCATTATTTCCTCCTTGTGCCTCAGGCAAACTTATTCACAAAATGCAAGTCTTATCATGGCAAGATTGCTTCTGTCAAATGTTTTTTGTGTATCATCATCCATCTTTATAGTAACCGTATCCTTGTCGTAAGAATCAAGAACTCCTGTAAATTCCTTACACTTATCAACCGGTTTATAAAGCTTTATGTCTATCAGTTTTCCAACGCTTCTCTTATAATCTTTTTCTTTCTTTAATGGTCTCATAAGTCCCGGCGAACTGACCTCAAAAATATACTGTTCTGAAATATAATCTTCTCTGTCAAGTATCTCGTTAAATGCCCTGCTTATAAGTTCACAGTCATCAACTGTAATTCCACCATCCTTGTCGATGTAAACTCTTAAATACCAGTCACTGCCCTCTTTTACAAATTCGACATCAACCAGTTCAAAATTGTTTGCATCAATTAAAGGCTGAATCAACTGCTCAGTTTTTGCCTCATAGCTTTCGCTTCTGCCCATTCATTCATCACCTGTCTTTCTATTTAGTTGTATGTAGTGTATTTGCTTCTGCCTGTTTTAATTCCAGGGCAAAAACGAAAGAGTGGACATAAGCCCACTCTTCCAAAACAAATATACACAATAGCTTATAGGGGAATCGAACCCCTGTTTCCGCCGTGAGAGGGCGGCGTCTTAACCGCTTGACCAATAAGCCGTAGCAATTACTTTCTTATAATACCATATTTTTATAATAATGCAAGCACTTTTTTTGTTTTTTTTGTACTTTTATAAATACAATCAGCCGGCAGTTAAATTTTCATAAAACACCGGCTGATTATATTTTAAATCAAATAATGTATTACATTCTAATGGGTTATATTCTATAAGAAACTGAAAATTGCTGTAAATACACCTGCACTTACAAGTCCCATAATTATTCCTGCCATAAGAACTCCAAGTAAAACAGCTATTACACTCTTCTTAAATCCCATATCAAGGAAACTTGCTGCAAGTGTTCCCGTCCATGCTCCCGTTCCCGGAATAGGAACGCCTACAAAAAGCATAAGTGCTACAAACAGACCGCTGCCGGCCTTTTCCTTTAGCTTTGCACCACCCTTGTGACCTTTTTCAATACAGAAAGTAAAGAACTTACCGATATATTTCTTATCAGCTCCCCACTCAAGGACTTTTCTTGCAAAAAGATATATAACAGGAACCGGAAGCATATTTCCTATTACACTTATGATATATGACTGAAGAAGAGGCAGCTGGAATCCCTGTGATATAGGAATCGCACCTCTTAATTCAACAAGAGGAACCATTGAAACAAAAAAAACTATAAGATATTTTTTTAACATATAAAAATATTTAC
>ONZU01001435.1_pt1 | contig 12730 bp, 10 predicted proteins | sample 1671161 | NCBI WGS metagenome assembly ONZU01 (sample SAMN06348128, study PRJEB24527) | human gut metagenome | biome: human gut; feature: ankylosing spondylitis patient; material: feces | host: Homo sapiens | place: China | collected 2015-10
ATTCCGATGGAACTGTTTCCAAGGGAGATGGTAAATAAATCTCCCCACAGGAGAGCATATGTCTTTTCAATTAGTTTAACGATCAATGAACAAGTACATCCTTTCTTTCTATGGTAGATCAATTTCCCGGAATCCACCGCCCGGTTTTAATATCAGGGTCCGGTCAAATCCGCAGGAACGGGCCACTTTTACCGCCTGGTCAAAGTGGTATCCGATGGTGTATTCTGCTTTCAGCATCATGTTATTATAAGCCTTTCTTTATAGAAAATCAATTGTTCAATGGTTTTAGAAAACCTGTGTTTACTACTCTAATGGATTTATTCTGGCCTTTCAAGCGATTTTACCCGGATTTATTATAATTTTGCAAATCATTAACGAAAAAAATAGAAAAATATTTACAAAAAGACGTTATAGCAGCCAGTGTCCAAAACAAGAAAAAGAATGGTGAAAAGGTGCGGAAGGGGTGGAAAGAGACAGCAAGGCTGATGCCGCTGGGTCATGGTTCGTTCAGAAGAGCTGACTCATGAAGCGATCGTTAATCATCTGATAGCAGATGATTACTATTTCTCAGCAGGACAGGAGGCTTTTTCACGTTGCAGGCCGCAGGGAATTTCGCTATAATAAGAGATAGTGGCATCAAAGAAGTAACGGTCCGGTCCAACCGGGCTGATTGGAGGAAAAGAAACTGAAAGAACGTATTTGTATAGGAATTCTGGCTCATGTAGATGCGGGAAAGACCACTCTTTCTGAAGAGATCCTTTACCGCACAGGAGCCATTCGGAATCGGGGACGGGTCGATAACCGGGATACATTTTTAGAGGAATCACCATATTTTCCAAACAGGCGGTGTTTCCCCTGGGTGACTGGGAAGTGACCTTATTAGATACCCCTGGACATGTGGACTTCTCCGCAGAAATGGAGAGGACATTGAGTGTTCTGGATTATGCAGTGCTGATCGTCAGCGGTGCGGATGGAGTCCAGGGGCATACGGAGACCCTGTGGCGGCTGTTGAAACGTTATCAGGTTCCGGTCTTTTTATTTGTCAATAAGATGGACCAGCCGGGAACGGACCGGGCGGCCCTTCTGAAAGAGCTTAAGAAGAGGCTCAGCGACACCTGCGTGGCGTTTGACCAGGAAGGCAGGAATGAGGCTGAGTGGCAGGAGGAGATCGCCATGTGCGATGAGCACCTGCTGGAAGGCTATTTAAGCGGGAATCCGATCGAGGAAAACCAGATCCGGGAAATGATCCGTGCCAGGAAATTATTCCCATGCTATTTTGGATCCGCATTAAAAGGACAGGGTGTAGAGGAATTGTTAGAAGGAATCCATGTCTATGCCCGGTGCTGGGAGAAGGACGGGGAGAAGGAAGGTCTGGGAGCCAGAGTTTATAAGATTTCCAGGGACGAGCAGGGCAGCCGTCTGACCCATTTAAAGATCCTTTCTGGTATTTTAAAGGTAAAAGATACTATTTCTGGAAAACAGGGGGAAGAAAAGGTCAACCAGATCCGGATCTATTCCGGAAGTAAATATGAGACGGTCAGCCAGGCGGAACCGGGCTGTATCTGTGCAGTGACAGGACTGGACGGCACCTGGGCGGGACAGGCTATCGGAGAAGCGGCGGAAGGAGAATTGCCGCTGCTGGAGCCGGTTCTTACCTATCAGATCCGTCTGCCGGAGGGGTGCGACGCCCATGTGGCTTTGTTAAAACTGCGCCAGTTAGAGGAAGAGGAGCCAGAGCTTCACATTGTCTGGAATGAGACTCTTGGTGAGATCCAGGCGCAGGTCATGGGGCAGGTGCAGATTGAAATCTTAAAGAGGCTGATCGCGGACCGTTTTGGTATGGAAGTGGAATTCGGCGCGGGAAGTATTGTATACAAGGAGACCATTGCGGAGCCGGTAGAAGGGGTAGGCCATTTTGAGCCTTTGCGCCACTATGCGGAGGTCCATCTGTGGATGGAGCCGGGAGAACGGGGCAGTGGTCTGCAGTTTGAGACTAACTGCAGTGAAGATATGCTGGATCGGAACTGGCAGAGGCTGATCCTGACCCATCTGGAGGAAAAACGTCATGTGGGAACTCTCATGGGAGCCGAGATCACAGATATGAAGATCACATTGATCGCGGGACGGGCCCATCAGAAGCACACAGAGGGCGGAGATTTCCGTCAGGCCACGTACCGGGCGGTGCGTCAGGGCTTACGAGAAGCCGGATGTCATCTGCTGGAGCCTTATTACAGCTTCCGCCTTGAGATCCCTACAGAATCGGTCGGAAGGGCGTTGACGGATTTAGAGAGGATGAGCGGAACCTTCGATCCGCCAGAACTGGAAGGCGGAATGTCGGTCATCCGCGGACAGGCGCCGGTGGCGACCATGCGGGATTACCAGATGGATGTGGTTTCTTATACCAAAGGCCGTGGAAAATTGATCTGCAATGTGAAAGGATATGAACGGTGTCACAATGAGGAGGAGGTCCTTTCCCACATTTATTATGATCCGGATGCGGATTTGAACAATCCGACTGGTTCCGTATTCTGCGCTCATGGAGCCGGATTTACGGTCAGCTGGGATCAGGTCAAGGAGCATATGCAGGTGGAGAGCCCCATCCAGTTAGAGCAGCGCCGGAGCAGGGAATTTGAGGCGCAGGTGCAGGCGGCCCGCACAGCAGCAGAAAACCGGAAATCCACGACAAATGGCGCCTGGGGGGCATTGGATAAAGAGCTGGAGGCGATTTTTACCCGCACCTACGGCGAGAAGAGAAAAATGCCGCCGGAGATGAATGCCGCCAGAAGAGTTTCTTATGATCCGGCCAAAAAAGTGGAGATCAAATTCCGGGAACCAGTGGAAGAATATCTTTTAGTAGACGGTTATAATATCATTTTCGCCTGGGAAGAGTTAAATGAACTTGCCAGGACGACCATTGACGGGGCAAGACATAAGCTGATGGATATTCTCTGTAATTATCAGGGCTATAAAAAATGTACCCTGATTCTGGTATTTGATGCTTATAAAGTCACAGGCAATATTGGCCAGGCCATCGAGTATCACAACATCCATGTGGTTTACACTAAGGAAGCCGAGACCGCAGACCAGTATATTGAAAAGCTGGCCCATAAGATGGGCCGGAACCATCGTGTGACGGTGGCAACCTCCGATGGACTGGAGCAGCTGATCATCCGCGGACAGGGATGCCACTTAATGTCTGCCAGGGATTTAAAAGAAGAGGTGGATTATGTAAACCAACAGATCCGGACGGAGTATCTGGAAAAGTCCACCAGAACCACAGGAAATAAGGTACTGGACCAGACAGATCCAGAACTGGCAGAACATCTGGAGAAAATAAGGCAAAATGAGCCAGAACAGATATGACAGAAGCAACTGAAAGGAAGTAAGAAATGGGAGAGAAACTGACAAAAAGCGATGTGGCCAAAATTGAGGAGGAGATCAATTACCGCAAACTGGTTGTACGAAAGAATGCGATCGAGGCTGTGAAAGAAGCCAGGGCCCAGGGCGATTTAAGCGAGAACTTCGAGTATTATGCGGCAAAGAAGGATAAAAACCAGAATGAGAGCCGGATCAGGTATTTAGAGAGAATGTTAAAAAATGCCCAGATCGTATCCGACGAATCCAAAGATGACGAAGTGGGCATCAATAATACGGTAGAGCTGTATATGGAAGATGACGATGAGGTAGAAACGTACCGTCTGGTCACCTCCATCCGCGGCAATTCCTTAGAAGGACTGATCAGTATCGAGTCCCCTCTGGGCAAAGCCATTTTTAAACATAAAGCAGGCGACCGGGTCTATGTAAAGGTCAATGATAAGATCGGATACTATGTGGAGATCCGCTCTATCCGGAACACCCAGGAGACACCGGAGGATCATATCCGCAGCTTCTAAAAAGGACTGCTTAAAATTCTCCAAAGGTGTGCTGGAGACGGGAGTCAAAAACTCCGGTGCCCTTTAATACCTCATCGAAGTTCTGGATCAGCTCCACTGCAGCAGGTACTGCCTGTGCATAAAGCTGGTCTAATTCCTGGCAGATGGGCTCACAGTCTGGATTCTTCCGGCATTTGATGATCATTTCCCGGATCACCTTTGGAAAATGGACCAGTTTTAATAATTTTAAGATCAGGCTGCGCATCTGAAGGTTCGGGATCACGAACAGATTGCAGCAGATCCGGATAGAGTGGATACAGACATCGATCTGATGGACGCTCTGTTTTGGATAAAAGACAGCGATAGTCTCCGCATAGCCGGGCTTTGACCGCAGATGGTTGGCCGGGCGGTGGGTCAGGGGATTATAGCTGTCTTTTTCCATGTTCCGGCGATCCATTTCCGCTTCAATCTCGCTGTGGGAGATTCCGGTGCGGCGGACTGCTGTCTCCACGTAGGGATGACAGGTGCTGTCCAGGGCAAAATGACAGAGAACGCCGTACAGGTATGCCAGTGCTGCTTTTTTGTGACGGCAGCTTCTCCACCGGCTGGCAGCAGGAAGGAAGAATGCGATGCCTGGCCGCTCGTGGATGGCAACGCCGGTCTGGTTTATCTGGTTTTTGGAAAATGGGTGGTAGTAAAATAGCAGATCCGGTCCGTGAAGACCCAGATCAAACAGTCCACGGTAAGGATCGATGATGGCTTTCTGGGCCGGTGTCAGCTTCTTATAGACCTCTTTTCCAAAACGGTAGTGGGAGTAGGTGGTTGGCATTAGATCCACCCCCCGTCAAATCCGATGATCTGTCCCGTCAGATAAGAATCCGACCGGGCCAGCTGCAATAAAAGCTGGGCGACTTCTTCCGGTTTTGCCAGGCGTCCTGCAGGAATTTCTTCCTTTAGGGCTTCCAGTTCCTCTTTTTCAAGAAAATGGTTCATATCGGTATCAATGGCTCCGCAGGCCACGGCATTTACCTGGACATTGCTGGGGGCCAGCTCCTTGGCTAAAGCCCTGGTAAAAGAATTGATACCGCCTTTGGTAGCGGAATAGGCCACCTCACAGGAGGCCCCTACATTCCCCCAGACCGAGGAAATGTTTAAGATCTTTCCGCTTTTCTGCTCCAGCATATGGGGAATGGCCAGTTTGGAACAGTTGAATACAGAAGTTAAATTGGTGCGGACGATCCGGTCCCATTCCTCCGGTGCCATATCCTGTAAAAGTCCGATATAGGAGATTCCGGCATTGTTGATGACCAGATCCGGGTAGAGTCCATGTCTGTGGGCTTTTGCGAACACTTCCTGACAGAAAGAAAAATCCCCCATATCTCCGGCAAAGGCCAGGCATACACTGCCTTCTGCCTCTGCTTCCTGTTTTACCTGATCTAAAAGCTCTTTATTTTTCTGGCAGGTGATGATCAGGTTATCCTGCTCTCTGGCAAATGCCAGTGCAGCAGCTCTTCCGATTCCACGGGAAGCGCCGCTGATCAGTACGGTTTTTTTATTCATATTGATTCTCCTGTAAATTTCTTCGTAAAAATGTACATTCCGTTCATCAGGCTGTCGTCACAGACGGAACATTTCTCCGAAAAAAATAGCTGTCTCCGCGTAGAAGATGCAGAGACAGCCATTCATTATCCTATTTTAAAATTCCGGTTCGATCAGACCGTATGTATGATTTTTCCGTTTGTAAACCACGTTCACCTGATCGGTCTCTGCGTTTAAGAACATATAGAAATTATGTCCAAGCAGCTCCATCTCTACACATGCATCTTCTGGGAACATCGGTTTCATACCGAAACGTTTGGTCTTAACGATGTTAATCGCGTCCTCTGCTTCTGCTTCCTCTGCCTCTTCAATAAAGAGCTGGGAGAAAGACTGTGCAGCCTGCTTTTTGTCGATCAGTTTCTTTCTGTAACGACGGATCTGGCGTTCGATGATCTCTTCTACCAGATCGATGGAAACATACATATCGTTGCTGGACTCTTCCGCACGGATGATGCTTCCTTTCACAGGGATCGTAACCTCGATTTTTTGAACATCTTTCTGAACACTGAGAGTTGCATAAATTTCGGTATCAGGAGTGAAGTAACATTCCAGTTTTCCAAGCTTCTCCTGTACGGCATCTCGTAATCCAGGGGTTACCTCTATATTTCTTCCAGTAATAGTATAACGCATACGAATCAACTCCTTCTTTTGAGATGATTCCAGTATACCACAGATGTATGAATTATTCAATTAAATCTTGTGAAATGTAGTGACAATTTTTTGATTTATTATAAGAAATACATGGATTCTAAGGCGAAAAAATTTTGTCAAAAAAACAAAATTTATGACATCTGTACAAAAAAATAGTCGAAGAAGCAGACAACCAGGTGGATGAAATGAACAGTGGAAAAGCATGTGGATAATGTGGATAACTCATTTTTCCAGAAATTGACTGGAAATTGTGTGTGGATAACTCATTGTAAAAGTAAATGTGGAAAAGTGTGGATAATGTGGACAACCCTGGAATCGAACATAATTTTTGTGCAATGTGACAGGTTTACCGTAAAGAAAAATATTATGTCATCTTGAAAAGTAAAAAAATTGTGAACAAAGGCCGATTTAGTTGAATAAACCCGCGGTTAGTGCTACAATATATAAGATTGTATCGTAAATTATTATAGTAAAATAGGAGTGTGATTCATGAATCTCTTTGAAAAGGTGTTCGGTACTCATAGTGAGCGCGAACTGAAATTAATATACCCGATCGTAGATAAGATTGTAGCCATGCGTCCAGAAATGATGGCTCTGACTGATGAGCAGTTAAGAGACCGTACCCGGATTTTCAAAGAGCGCCTGGCAAACGGTGAGACCCTGGACGATATTCTTCCAGAGGCATTCGCAACGGTCCGCGAGGCGGCCAGACGAGTATTAAATATGGAGCATTACCCGGTTCAGTTAGTTGGTGGTATCGTTCTGCATCAGGGACGTATCGCCGAGATGAAAACTGGTGAAGGTAAAACTCTGGTATCCACAGCTCCGGCTTATTTAAACGCTTTAATGGGTAAGGGCGTGCATATCGTTACGGTCAATGACTATCTGGCAAAGCGAGATGCAGAGCAGATGGGACAGGTTCATGAGTTCCTGGGCCTGACCGTAGGTGTGGTATTAAACGCCATGACTCCGGAAGAGAGAAAGAAAGCGTATGCCTGCGATATCACTTATGTGACGAACAACGAGTTGGGCTTCGATTATCTGCGTGATAACATGGCTATTTATAAGGAACAGATGGTTCTGCGTGATCTGGATTACGCGATCATCGATGAGGTGGACTCTGTTCTGATCGATGAGGCGAGAACTCCTCTGATCATTTCCGGCCAGAGCGGTAAATCCACCAAACTTTATGAGGTCTGCGACATTTTAGCAAAACAGCTTGTCCGCGGTGAGGCTTCCGGCGAGTTTACCAAGATGAACGCCATCATGGGCGAGGACATCGAGGAAACCGGAGATTTTGTTGTCAATGAGAAGGATAAGGTTGTTAACTTAACGGAGGATGGTGTCAAGAAGGTAGAGCAGTTCTTCCATATTGATAACCTGGCAGATCCGGAGAATCTGGAGATCCAGCATAACATCATCCTGGCCCTGCGTGCCCACAACCTGATGTTCCGTGATAAGGATTATGTGGTAAAAGATGACGAGGTTCTGATCGTTGATGAATTTACCGGACGTATTATGCCGGGACGCCGCTATTCTGATGGTCTCCATCAGGCAATCGAGGCAAAAGAGCATGTGAATGTCCGCCGTGAGAGCAAGACTCTGGCGACCATCACCTTCCAGAATTTCTTTAATAAGTTCCGGAAGAAAGCAGGTATGACCGGTACTGCTCTGACTGAGGAAAAAGAGTTCCGTAATACCTATTATATGGACGCCATCGCTATTCCGACCAACAAACCAGTTGCCCGTATTGATTTAGATGACGCTGTATACAAGACCAAGAAAGAAAAATTCAAAGCCGTTGTGGATGAGGTGGAGAAGGCATACAAGAAGGGTCAGCCGGTTCTGGTTGGTACCATTACCATCGAGACTTCTGAGATGTTAAGCCGCATGTTAAATAAGCGCGGCATCCCGCACAAGGTATTGAATGCGAAATATCATGAGATCGAGGCTGAGATCATCGCTCAGGCGGGTGTCCATAAGGCAGTTACCATCGCTACCAACATGGCAGGCCGTGGTACCGATATCAAGCTGGATGATGAGGCAAGAGCTTTAGGCGGCTTAAAGATCATCGGTACGGAGCGTCATGAGTCCAGACGTATTGATAACCAGCTGCGAGGCCGTTCTGGTCGTCAGGGAGATCCGGGTGAGTCCAGATTCTATCTGTCCCTGGAAGATGATCTGATGAGACTGTTCGGTTCTGAACGTCTGATGAATATGTTTAACGCATTGGGTGTTCCAGAGGGCGAGCAGATCGAGCATAAGATGCTTTCCTCTGCCATTGAGAAAGCACAGCAGAAGATCGAGAACAATAACTATGGTATCCGTGAGAACCTGTTAAAATACGATGAGGTTAACAATGAGCAGCGTGAGGTGATTTACGCAGAGCGCCGTAAAGTACTGGATGGTGACAACATGCGCGATGTGATCTTAAAGATGATCACTGACATTGTTGAGCATGCGGTAGATATGGCGATTCCAGAGGATACTACTGCAGATAACTGGGATTTAGGAGAACTGAATTCCCTGATTCTGCCGATCATTCCATTAAAGACGATTACTCTGACTGATGAGCAGAGAGCTGGCATGAAGAAACAGGAACTGAGCCATATGTTGAAGGAAGAGGCGGTAAAACTCTATGAAGAGAAGGAAGCTGAATTCCCAGAGGCAGAGCAGATCCGTGAGATCGAGCGTGTGGTTCTCCTGAAGGTGATCGATAATAAATGGATGTCCCATATCGACGATATGGACCAGTTGCGCCAGGGCATCGGTTTACAGGCTTATGGCCAGAGAGATCCGCTGGTTGAGTACAAGATGAGTGCTTACGAGATGTTCGACGGCATGACCGCAGCAGTCAAAGAGGATACGGTCCGCATTCTGTTCCATGTCCGCGTTGAGCAGAAGGTAGAGAGAGAGCCTGCAGCGAAGGTAACAGGAACTAACCGTGATGACAGCTCTGCCAAAGCTCCAATCAGGAAAGAAGTGCAGAAGATTTATCCAAACGATCCATGTCCGTGCGGAAGCGGCAAGAAATATAAACAGTGCTGTGGACGGAAACCGGTATAACTCAGAAAACTTTCATTTTTGAGTTACACGATCCGCAAGATAAGTTTGATGAGAAGCCTCGGCTGCTTGGCAGATAGAAAATGCCGGCAGCCGGGGTTTTCATATAATGTAACTGTGAAATCCTGGATTCAGGATTCTGGTGGAAAGCACGAAGAAACGCCAGGCAGTTACCCATTATAATAAATGAAAGAAGGTGACACAATGGTAGAATTAGATCAGTTTAAGTACACACTCTCAACCTTTGAAAAACCATTAGTGGAAGTGAGGGATTCACTTTGACCTGGACAACAAGGAGAAACGAATTGCCGAGTTAGACAGGTCTATGGAGGAGCCGGGGTTCTGGGATGATCCGGACCGTTCCACCAAACTGATGAAAGAAGCTAAGAATTTAAAGGATACCGTCAACGGATTTAAGGCGCTGGAGCAGGAATATGAGGATATCAGCGTGATGATCGAGATGGGATATGAGGAAAATGATCCAGAGCTGATCCCGGAGATCGCCCAGATGCTGGAAGAGCTGGAGAGCAAGCTGGAATCCATTCGGATTACCACCTTATTATCCGGTGAATATGACAATAATAATGCCATTCTCCGTCTGAATGCGGGAGCCGGTGGAACCGAGTCCTGTGACTGGTGCAGCATGCTGTACCGGATGTACTGCCGCTGGGCAGACAAGAAGGGTTTTACCACGGAAGTGCTGGATTATCTGGACGGTGATGAGGCGGGGATCAAGTCTGTAACCGTTCAGATCAATGGGGAGAATGCCTACGGCTATTTAAAATCCGAACATGGCGTTCACCGTCTGGTCCGTATCTCGCCGTTTAATGCGGCTGGAAAGCGTCAGACATCCTTTGTTTCCTGCGATGTGATGCCGGATATTGAGGAAGACCTGGATGTGGAGATCAATCCGGATGATTTAAGGATCGATACCTATCGTTCCAGCGGTGCCGGTGGTCAGCACATCAACAAGACCTCTTCCGCTATCCGAATCACCCATATTCCAACAGGCGTTGTGGTACAGTGCCAGAATGAACGTTCCCAGTTCCAGAATAAAGACAAGGCCATGCAGATGCTGAAGGCCAAGCTGTTTATTTTGAAGCAGCAGGCCAATGCGGAGAACTTATCCGAGATCCGTGGCGATGTGGCGGACAATGGCTGGGGAAGCCAGATCCGTTCCTATGTGCTCCAGCCATATACCATGGTGAAGGATCACCGGACCAGCTATGAAACCGGTAACGTTTCCGCGGTCCTGGATGGCGATCTGGATCCATTTATCAGTGAATACCTTAAATGGATTCGTCTCGGAGGAGAGAAAAAATAGTTGCGTCAAAACATAAAATGTGCTAATATCTTTCACATGAACACAGATGTATTTGCTGTGCGAACACGAGAGAGGAATTGTCATGGAGACGAAGAGTAAGTATTTTGTAGTAAAACAGAAAGCAGTGCCGGAGGTGCTCTTAAAGGTAGTAGAGGCCAAAAAACTTCTGGAATCGGAACGGGTGATCACGGTACAGGAAGCGACGGAAGCAGTAGGAATCAGCCGAAGCTCCTTCTATAAGTACAAAGACGATATTTTCCCATTCTATGATAATGCCAAGGGAAAAACCGTAACCTTTGTGACCCAGATGGACGATGAGCCAGGGCTTTTGTCAGACCTTCTCCATATTGTGGCTGTTTACAAGGCGAACATCCTGACTATCCACCAGAGTATTCCAGTCAACGGTGTAGCAACCCTGACCTTAAGTGTCGAGGTGTTGTCTGATACCGGAGATGTTTCGAACATGGTGGAAGAGATCGAGATGATGAAGGGAATCCATTACGTAAAAATATTAGCCAGGGAGTGAGAAGACATGATCAAAGTTGCAATTATGGGATACGGCACCATCGGATCTGGTGTCTATGAGGTATTAACAGGTAACAGAGATAAGATCGCAGCCAATGTTGGACAGGAAGTCCAGGTGAAATATATCCTGGATTTACGGGATTTTCCAGGTTCTCCGGTAGAGGACAAGATCGTGCATGATTTCCAGGTGATTGCAGATGACCCGGAGGTTCAGATCGTAGTAGAAACCATGGGAGGATTAAATCCGGCCTATCCATTTGTTAAGACCTGTCTGGAAGCTGGAAAGAATGTAGTGACTTCCAATAAGGCCCTGGTAGCAGCTCATGGAACCGAACTGCTTGCTATTGCAAGAGAAAAACAGGTAAACTTCCAGTTTGAGGCTAGTGTCGGTGGAGGAATTCCGATCATCCGTCCATTATACGAGTGCCTGATGGGTGAACAGATTCAGGAAATCACCGGAATTTTAAATGGTACCACGAACTTTATCCTGACGAAGATGGATAAGGAAGGTGCATCCTTTGACGCAGTCCTGAAGGAGGCACAGGAGCTGGGCTATGCGGAGCGTAATCCTGAAGCAGATGTGGAAGGATATGATACCTGCCGTAAGATTGCAATTTTAACTGCCATGGCAACCGGAAAAGAAGTGGATTTTGAGGATATCCAGACAGAAGGAATCACAAAAATCACCGATGTTGATTTTAAATATGCAGATAAAATGGGAACTTCCATTAAGCTGTTTGGAACCAGCCGTATGAATGGGGATCAGGTTTTTGCCTGGGTCGCTCCATTGATGATCGGTAAGTCCCATCCACTTTACGTAGTGAATGATGTTTTTAACGGCATTATGGTAAAGGGCAATATGCTTGGCACCTCCATGTTCTATGGAAGCGGCGCAGGTAAACTGCCGACAGCCAGCGCAGTGGTAGCAGATATTATAGAAGAGGCAAAGAACTTACATCACAATATTCCGCTGGGATGGACCAGTGAAAAACAGGTGATCCAGCCGATGGAAGATTCCAGCCATAAGTATTTTGTGCGTATTTCCGGCGTATATGAGAGCCAGAAGGATAAGCTGCAGGAGCTTTTTGGAACCTGTAAGGTCATTACCTTAGAAGGAGCAGATGAATTCGCTCTTTTAACAGAGGTGCTGAATGAGAAGCAGTTCCGGGATGCAAAAGCTGCTTTTGAGGCTGCCGATGGCAAAGTTCTTCAGGTGATCCGCGCGGAAGCATAAAATCCCATGGAGAAAGTAGGTCAGGAATGGATTTTACCGTATCTGCAAAAGGCTGAGCAGATGAAATACAGATAGAGGAGCTTTTTGACAATATGTTAGTAGTAAAGAAATTTGGCGGAAGTTCCGTGGCAGACAAGGAACGGATCTTCAATGTGGCAAGACGCTGTATTGAGGATTATGAGAAAGGCAATGATGTGGTTGTTGTCCTGTCAGCTATGGGTAAGACCACAGACGGTCTGATCGCCAAAGCACATGAGATCAACCCCAACCCGCCTAAACGGGAACTGGATATGTTATTAGTAACCGGAGAACAGGTATCGGTTGCGCTGATGGCGATGGCCATGAGCAGCCTGGGAGTACCTGCCGTTTCCCTGAACGCAGCCCAGGTGGTGATGCATACGTCCTCTGCCTACGGTTCTGCTAAACTGAAACGGATCGATGTGGAGCGGATCCGCCATGAAT
>ONZU01001447.1_pt1 | contig 12612 bp, 11 predicted proteins | sample 1671161 | NCBI WGS metagenome assembly ONZU01 (sample SAMN06348128, study PRJEB24527) | human gut metagenome | biome: human gut; feature: ankylosing spondylitis patient; material: feces | host: Homo sapiens | place: China | collected 2015-10
ATTTATATCAACCGCTATCAGAACGCTCCGAAGCCTGTATACGGCACGCTGCTCCGGCTGGTGCAGGATAAGGATTCCTTTGTAATCACCACCAATGTGGACCACTGCTTCCAGAAAGCAGGGTTCGATAAAAAGCAGCTGTTCTACACGCAGGGCGATTACGGCCTGTTCCAGTGCAGTGAACCCTGCTGTCAGGAGACTTTCGACAATGAGGCACTCATCCGGCAAATGATAGAAGCACAGGGGTATGTCCTCGCACCGGATGGTCAACTGACCGTGCCGGAGAATACCATCCTGAAAACTTCTGTTCCGTCCGAGCTTGTCCCCCACTGCCCGCACTGCGGCAAGCTGCTCACGATGAACCTGCGCTGTGACGACAGCTTTGTAGAGGATGCCGGCTGGCACGCCGCCGCCGAGCGGTACAGCGAATTTCTCCGCCGCCACGAGGGGCAGAAGATCTTGTTCTTAGAACTTGGCGTCGGCGGCAACACCCCGGTCATCATCAAGTATCCTTTCTGGCGGATGACAACCAGGAACCCGGATGCCACCTACGTCTGCATCAACAAAGGCGAGGCCGTCTGCCCGAATGAGATCGCCAAGCAGTCGCTGCTTTTTGACGGTGACATTGCTGCAGTGCTGGCACAGATCAAATAATTACTTTTTCTATTCCATAGCGCACTTTCCGTCCTCTCGCTGCAGTCCTGCACCCCGATAAAAAGCTGCCCGCATACCGTGTGATCTTGTCACATCCGGTATGCGGGCAGCTTGTCTTTTCTGATTTTACGCGCTTTTGGGGCTTATTTTGCCACGATCTCGTCGGCCAGAGCGTCCATCTGGGCCTCCGCAGCAGCATTGGCAGCAGAGCGGACGGTGACCACGTTCTCGCAGACCGTGATGTTCTTCATGCCTTCCAGCTCGGCGCGCATGAGTTTGGCAGCCATGGGGGCCCAGGTGCCGTTCTCCATCAGGCCGACAGTACGGTTCTGGAACGCCTTGGTCTTGAGGTGGGTCAGCAGGGACTCCATCGGCGGGAAGAGGAAGCCGTCATAGGTGGCGCAGGCCAGAACGATCTTTCCGCAGCGGAAGGCCTCGGTGACGGCGTAGGACACATCGGTGCGGGTCAGGTCCATCTCCACCACCTTTGCGCCCTTGGCACGCAGCTTTTCGGCCATGGTGTGGGCCGCGGCGCGGGTATGGCCGTGGATGGAAGCACTGGCCACAAGGATCTTTTCCGGCTCCTCCGGCTTGTAGCTGGACCAGGTATCATAATAGGCCAGATACTTGCCCAGGTCCCCGGTGAGCACCGGGCCGTGCAGCGGGCAGATGGTGGCAATATCCAGTGCGGCTGCCTTTTTGAGCAGTGCCTGCACCTGCGGGCCGTACTTGCCCACGATGTTCAGGTAATACCGGCGGGCTTCGCTGGCCCAGTCGGCCTTTTCGTCAAACTTTGCCACCGCCCCGAAGCGGCCGAAACCGTCGGCGGAGAACAACACCTTTTCGCTGCTCTCATAGCTGACCATGACCTCCGGCCAGTGCACCATGGGTGCAAACACAAAGGTGAGGGTGTGGCTCCCCAGAGACAAGCTCTCGCCGTCCTTCACCACCACACGGCGCTCCTTGGCCACGGCATCCGGGCCGAAGAACTGCTCCATATACACAAAGGTCTTGGCGTTGCCCACCACCTTCATGTCCGGGTACTTAGCGGCCAGGCGGGCAATGTTGGCACCATGGTCCGGCTCCATGTGGGAGACCACCAGATATTCCGGCATGCGGTCGCCCAGCGCTTCGGTGAGGTTTGCCAGCCAGGCATCCGTGGCACGGTTGTCCACCGTATCCAGAATGGCGACCTTTTCATCCAGAATGACATAGGAGTTGTAGCTGACGCCGGTAGGCACCGGGTACTGACTTTCAAACAGGTCGATGGTGGTATCGTCCACCCCCACGCCCAGAATGGCATTGCTGATCTTCTGTACGCTCATAAATCCCATGCTCCTTTATTTTTATGCTGTGCCGCAGAAAGCGGCCGATTTTTCTTAAGAACAATTCCTAGTATAACACATCGTCAGAAATTTAGCAAGAGGGATCTGCGGCTTTTCCTGCCCCCTGACCACAACCGTTATTCATCGCCCCTGCTTTCCGGCAGGCGGGCAGACACGGGGCGGCCCGGCTCGGTGTCCAGCTCCAGCAGGGCCGCAGCGCTGGCGTCATCCATCGTCTGTACGGCCCGCAATTTGCGGCTGATGGCACGGCTGCGCACGCCGATAAGGTTGTCCAGCTCTTCGTCGGTCTGGCGCAGACGCTGCTGCAGCTTGGAAAGCCCCTGCCCGAACTTGTCGAACTCAGTCTTGACGGCACCCAGCAGCTGCCACACCTCGCCCGAACGTTTCTGGATGGCAAGGGTCTTGAAGCCCATCTGCAGGCTGTTGAGCAGGGCCGCCATGGTGCTGGGGCCGGCCACGTTCACCTGATAGTCCCGCTGCAGCACCTCCAGCAGGCCCGCATTCACCACCTCGGCGTACAGGCCCTCGAAGGGCAGAAACAGGATGCCGAAGGCCGTGGTATACGGCGGCTCCACATACTTTTCGCGGATGTCCTTGGCCTCGCTGCGCAGCACCAGTTCCAGTGCATGGCGGGCGTTTTCCACAGCCTGCGCATCGCCGGATGCCTGCGCATCCTGCAGGTGGGCGTAGGTATCACCGGGGAACTTGGAGTCGATCGGCAGCCAGACACTGCCGCCGTCGGCACCCGGCATTTTGATAGCGTACTCCACCCGCTGGGTGCTGCCGGGGATGGTAGCCACATTGGTGTCGTACTGCTCTGGGGCCAGAATTTCTTCCAGAATGGCTCCCAGCTGGATCTCGCCCAGGATGCCGCGGGTCTTGACGCCCGACAGCACCTGTTTCAGGCCGCCCACATCGGCGGCAAGGCTCTGCATCTCACCCAGGCCCTTGTACACCTGTTCCAGCTGGGCATTGACCGCCTTGAAGCTCTCGGTCACCCGCTTCTGCAGGGCATCCTGCAGCTGCTCGTCCACCGTGCAGCGGATCTCGTCCAGCTTCTGGGCATTCTGTGCCTGCAGGGCGGCCATGCTATCGGCCAGCGTTTTGCGCATTTCTTCCAGCTTGCGGGCGTTGGAAGCTTCCAGCCCCTGCAGACGCTGTTCCATGGTCTGCTGCTGCGCGGCCTGCCCGGCATTCAGGGTGCTGCTCATACCCTGCACAGCGGTCTGCAGCGTTTCGCTGATGCCGCGCATGGCGTCGTAGTTCTGCCGGGCCAGCTCGGCCTGCTTCTGGGCAAAGAGCTTCGACTGGGCGTCCAGCTGCTGACGAACCCACTCCTTGAGGGCTTCGTCGTCCTGCCGGGGTGCCGGTTTTCCGGATCGGTACAGCAGCAGTGCCTGCTGCAGGCAGATGGCCACCAGCAGAACCGTATACAAAAGCGAAAGAAATTCCATGGGATGTCTCCTTATAAAATCCAAGATCCGGGCCGTGCAGATGCAAAGCCCGGACCTTTTGCTTTTTACAGTGTCTCGTAGCGGCGCAGCGTCTGGTTCCACTGCAGCTGCTCGCCGTACAGGCCCACACCGTCGGCTTCCACCTCGCCCACCTGATTGTCACAGGGGTCGGCGCGGAAGGAGCACATGGGCGGGTCAAAGGGTGCGCAGAGGGCACGGTTGGCCACCATGCGCCCGGTGTCCAGATTGCCGAAGTAGTGCAGGCGCATCTTCTCGTTCCCGGCACGGGCCATGGAGGCACCGGCCGAGCAGTCGGCGTACATCCAGCCGTGGGGCGCGATGTAGAACGCGGCCCAGTCGTGGCAGCCCACCATCTCCCGCCGCACCACAAGGCCGCTCTGCCACTGGGCCGGGATGCCGGCCAGACGGCACAGCACAATGAAGGTAGAGGCCATGATGCCGCAGTCGCCCCGGCGGTTGTGGGCACAGCCGTCGGTGATGTTTTCCTGCACGAAGTAGGGCGGCTGGTAGTGGTAGTGGGTGTTGAGGGTCACATAGTCGTAGATGCGCTTTGCCTTCTGCACCGGGTCGGTGAGCCCCTGGGTGAGCTGGGCCGCCAGTGCCCGCAGATAGGGCGTGAACTCCAGATGCGGCAGCTCCTCCTGCGTGTCAAAATCCGGCTGCACGGGGTCCGCCTGCATGTGCAGCGGGTCGGCATAGCGGGCCGTGGTACGGTAACTGTACACCGCGCCAAAGGGCCGGTTCTCGGCAAGGTCAGCCTCCCAGTACGCCGTGCGCTGGGCGGCATCTTCCGGGGCAATGTAGGTGGGCGGCTCGGTGAAGGAATCCAGCGTGATGCCGCTCTGTGCCGGGCAGGCCGCCGGGAGCGGCAGCCACACCCGGACGTGCACGGTGCTGCGCCCCTGCTGCTTTGCGGCCGCAAGGGCTGCGGCAAAGGCCGCGTCACTCATGCCGATGCTGGTTTCCAGCGTGATGTCCGCGCTGACTGCGCCGGTGCGCACCATCTGGTCGTGTTCCGGCTCATACCGCTCCCAGCTGGGGTGCTGCAGGGGCGGGTCGATCTGACGGGCTGCCAGCTCCGGGTGGGTGGCCAGCAGGGTCTCGGCAAAGGAGCGGATGTACCGCTTCTCCCCTTCCACGAACCGCCAGTCCATGGCCCCGGCGCGGTCCAGTGCCCGGAATTCCTCCGGGGTAAAGTCCCGCACAAGGTCCTGCAGCAGTTCCAGCGCCTGCGCTTCGGGCACCGTATAGTCCAGCGGCAGACGGCGCAGGATCTCCCGCTGGGCCAGCAGAGCATCCCGCATGGCATCCACCCCGTGGGGTGTGGGGTTTTCCGGCAGAGGGCCGGCAGGCTGCACTGGCTGGTTCTGCGTTTTTGTCCAGTCCTCCGCAAGATATGCGTCGATGCGGGCAATGGCCTCGGTGTAATAGCCCGCCTCCTTCAGACGGCGCACATCGTCCGGCAGGCCGAGGTTCAGGCTTGCCAGACAGGCATTCAGATCTTTCATCGCATTCCGCTCCTCTTTTGTTCAGATTCAGCCGTTGATCTGGGTCTCCCAGAAGTTCGCAGCGTCCAGCATCCAGCCATCGGCATCGGTGCCTGCGCCGGTACCCACGCCGTGGGTCGCATTGGGAAACAGCACCTCTTTGCAGGGCACATGGTGCTTTTCCAGTGCGCGGCTCAGCGCCGGTCTCTGGGCCGGGTAGCACAGCAGCGGGAACACATAATCGTTCTCGCCGTACCAGTGATACACCGGCGGGTAATCGTCGGTGACACAGTCAGAGATGTTCAGTTCATAGTACCGGCCCTCCAGTACAAAGGGGTCGATAGCAGCATGATAGACTGGCTTATACTCAAAGAAATTGTTGATGGGATAGCCCAGCAGCAAAGCACCGGGCTTGGGTACCCCATAGTGCTTGTAGCCCAGTTCGTCGCCGGAGAACACACCAGCCAGATGGCCGCCGGAGGAATAGCCCAGCAGGGCGTAGTTTTCCGGCTGCACATTGAACTGGCCTGCATGAGTGGTGATGAACCGGACAGCGTTGCCAAGGTCAGCCACCGGGGCGTTGTCCTTTGCCTTGAGGAACACGCGGTAGCGCAGCACGAAGGCTGCGTAGCCCATCTGGTGCAGCCGCCATGCCGTGGCATAGCCCTCGGACATATTGGCAGTATTGTTGAGCACATTGCCGGACATGACCATCACAAACTTGCTGCCGGGCACTTCCGACGGCCAGTAATACAGTTCCACGCCATCACGGGTGGCGTCTGCGGCGATCTCCTCCGGGGAGTACACTTTATAAGTCACCTGAGTGCCGGCTTCATAGGTATCGGCCAGATCGTTCAGGGCATCGGCGCTGTCCTGTGCCATGTTGGCGCCCACATAGCCCGACAGCGTGGTGCCTGCTTCCGGGGTGTCCGGGCTGTCCACGGCACTCTGCCAGGTCCACACGCCGCTGGCGGCGAATGTCGGGTCGGCACGCAGGTCAGAGACGAGGGTATCCGGCGTAACGGTCAGATGGCCCGATGCGGCAGAGGCCTCCACCGGCAGACCGGCCAGCAGCAGCGCGGCGGCCGAGGCACCGGTCACCTGCAGAAACTGGCGGCGAGAGATCTTGTTTTGCATAAAAGCATCCCCTTTTTTATAAATTCAAATTCTGATATTTCAGGAAGTGTGCTGCTCCCAGAAATCCACCGCATCCGTCATCCAGCCCTCTGCATCGGTGCCGTTGCCGGTACCGATGGCGTGGGGTGCGTGCTGATATGTCACACGTTTGTAGGGTACATTGCAGGCCTGCAGAGCCTTTTCAAAATCGTTATACTGGCCGGGCACCCAGGCAGGGCCCAGCATACTGTCGTCGTTTCCGCGCCAGAAGTACACCGGCGGATATCCTTCTTCCACAGCCTTGTCCAGAGAGGTCCAGTAATAACGCCACCCACAGGTGCCGATATCGTACAGGGTGTAGTATACCGGCTTCATCACGGAGGTGTCGGAGACGGAATACCCCAGCAGCAACACGCCGGGTTTTGCCACATGATACCGACCATAGCCTCGCTTGCTGTTGGCAAACACTCCTGCCACCTGTCCGCCGGAGGAAAAGCCCACCAGGGCGTAGTCCTCTGGCTGCACGCCAAGTTCCTCTGCATGGGCCGTGATATATTCCACCGCCCGGGCCAGGTCCTCCAGGGGAGCATTGTCGCCCATATCCATCCAGATGCGGTACCGCAGCACGAACACCCCGTACCCCATATCATGGAGCTGGGCCGCTGACGCCATGCCTTCCCGCAGCTCGCCGCTGGTAAAGGCAACATTGCCGCCCAACACCACCGCAAATTTGGCGTTTGCCTGCTCCGCCGGGAAATAATACAGTTCCACCGCCGCCTTGGCTGGCATAGCGGCGATTTCCTCCTCCGTGTAGACCTTGTAGGTCACCTGACGGCCTGCATTGTAGTTTTCTACTACCAGGTTCAGGGCTGCTGCACAGTCCTCCGCCTGTTCCTGGCCTGCGTATTCTGCCAAGGTCTGGTTCTGAAAGTAAGCCCTCAGCAATGCGCTGCCATCATCGGCGTTGCCAAAGGTGAAGATGCCCGACTTTGCAATGCTGGGGTCCTGCCGGATCTCCTGCATCGTGGTCTGGGCTGTGATGGGGCCGGTGTTTTCCGCTGCCCACACCGGCAGGCTCAGGCAGGCCAGCTGTGCCAGGCACACCGCCCCGCACAGCAGCTTGTAGTTCCATGATCTCATTTTTTGTTCCTCCTTTGGTCCGGTCCCAACCGGACGATATGAGTTTATTGTATCACATCCCAGGCTATTGTCAAAACAATTCTGCGGCCCCGCCTGCTGCAAATCCAAGACCAGATCAAACAAAGCAGGTGCCGCACTCCGCTCAGACAATCGTGTCTGACAGAACTGTGCTGCCCCTGCTTTGATCTCGTGCGCAGACCCTCCTGTACCAACAAAAAAAGGCTCCCTCCCAGAGGGAGCTGTCGCCGCAGGCGACTGAGGGAGCTGCACGCAAAAATGGGCCCGGAGACTTTCGTCTCCGGGCCCATTCAGAACCTGTTCTTTGGTCTGCCCTTAGGCAAACCAGCTAGTCAGTCACAAGGGCTGATTAGAACTCGACCTTCCAAGCCTTCTCACTGGCATCGTTCTTCACGGTGCCGGTAGCCAGATTGTAGATAGCAGCAGCAGAACCGACCATGCGCAGGCCAGCGTTCAGAACGCCGTTGCCACCATTCAGGAACTTGTCGCCAGCGGTCTGCTCATCACCATGCTTGCCGAAGCCAGCATTGTAGCCGGTGCCGTAAGCACCCTTGACGCCGGTGAGCCATGCGCTGCCCAGGTCGCCGGGCTTGTAAGCGCCGTCGAACAGAACGCCGACAGTGTTCTTGATGTAGTTGCTCATGAAGCTGTTACCGATGATGGTAACCATGTTGGTGTTGAACTTCTGCCAGTTCTTGACTTCCAGAGACGGAGCCAGGATGTCAGCCAGAGAAGCGCCACCGTTGACGTAGGTCATCTCGTTCTCAGAGATTGCGGAAAAGTTTGCAGGCATCATCATAATGAATTACTCCCTTCAAAATGTAGAAAGATATTTTGCAAGCTCACTTTCGTGTGCTCACCAATCCTTACTAGGATGGCAATAATATACCACACTTTCCAGAAATGTTCAAGTACCTTTTTGCAAAAAGTGTAAAAAATGTGAAACAAGGTCTATAAAAGTATTGCTTTTGTACAGTCCGCAGGCGGTTTTCCGGTTTTGACAGGTTTTTTTGCCCCGGGGCGGTACACTGGCTGTAAGGGGGCTGCAGCATTGAAAAGCGTGATCTACCTCGACGAGCTTCTGCTGACCAATTTTGTCCTTGCTGTGCTGTTTCTCACCGCAGCCGGTCTGCTGTGCGCCACCGTGTGCACTGGGGTGCGGCTGTGCACCGGGGCGGCGCTGGCGGCAGTGTCGGCACTGGTACTGCTGGCCCCGGAGCTGCCGGGAGCCGTGGCAGTTGGTTATAAAATTTTCACAGGTTGCGCGGTGGTGGCCGCCGCCTACGGCCTGCCCGGGCGGGGGCGTTTTGCTCGGTTGTGTGCGTGGTATGCACTGCTCAACCTGCTTTTGTGCGGAGCGGTGGTGCTGCCCGGCGTGCAGAGCCGCAACCTGAGCGTCAGCCCCTGTCCCCCGGGCGGCTGCTGGCCAGCTGTGCGGGGGTGTATGCCGTGCTGCGGGCCCTGCTGTACTGCTTTGGCCGCAGCGGCGCGCCCAGCGTGCCCGCCACGCTGGAGGTGGCCGGGGTGCAGCTGCCGGTACAGGCCTTCCACGACACCGGCTTTGCCCTGCAGGAGCCGCTGAGCGGCAAGGCCGTGGTGCTGGTGCAGTACCCGGCGGTGCGGCACCGCCTGCCGCAGGCAGCCCGGCAATATCTCGATGGCTGGTTTGCCCACAGCACAGCCCCGCCCCCGCCGGAGCTGGGGGTGCATCTGGTGCCCTGCCGCAGCATCCACGGCCAGAGCATGCTGCCTGCCCTGCCCGCTGCCCTGCAGTTGGGCAAAGACCGCGCAGGCGGGCTGCTGGCGGCGTTCTGCTGCCCCACGCCGCCGGACCCTGCATGGGAGCTGCTGTACGGCGAGGATGCGGCACAGCTGCTCTTATAATACTTATTATAGGGAGGACTGCTCATGTTCCAGTTTTTGCGGCAGCTCTGGCACCGCCTGTGTGCGCGGCTGCGGTTTTGCGGCGGCGTGCAGTATCTGGCCGGTACCGCCAGCCTGCCCTCTCCCCTCTCCCCCGCCGAGGAAAAAGCCCTGCTGGCCCGCATGGCCGCCGGAGAGGCAGACGCCCGCGATGCGCTCATCCTGCACAATCTGCGGCTGGTGGTGTACCTTGCCAAAAAGTACGAGAACAGCGGTGTGCCCGCCGAGGACCTGATCAGCATCGGCACCATCGGGCTGATCAAGGCCGTGAACACCTTCACGCCGGAACGCAGCATCAAGCTGGCCACCTACGCCAGCCGCTGCATCGGCAACGAGATCCTGATGTACCTGCGCAAGACCTCCAACCGCCGTCAGGAGGCCAGCCTTGACGAGCCGCTGAATGTGGACGGCGACGGCAACGAGCTGCTGCTGTCGGACATCCTCGGCAGCGACGAGAACATGGTGGGCCAGCAGCTGGAGCAGGACGCCGAGCGCGCCGGTCTGCGCCGCGCCGTGAGCAGCCTTTCGGCCCGGGAGCGCCGGATCATGGAGCTGCGCTTCGGCCTGACCGACGGCGTGGAACGCACCCAGAAGGAAGCCGCCGACGCCCTGGGCATCAGCCAGAGTTACATCTCCCGCCTTGAAAAGCGCATCATCCAGACCCTGAAGCTCCAACTGGAAGGGCAATAAAAAAGCGCGGCCTTGTCCTTGACAAACCGCGTGGAATCGTCTATACTGAAAATACAAAAGGCGCTGGCCCATACAAACGACTAGCTCCTTACCAGATTGATCAGAAGAAATGACCGCTCAGGGTTGGAAGCGTTGAGGCGGTCATTTTTTCTTTTTATCATCACTGTGCGAGACAGTCCATGTGATCTGAAATGTAACGTAGATTGCTCCGCCAAGCAGCGAAAGCAGCATTACGACCTGTTCAAACGTCATGGTGCATCCCCCCTTTCCGCCCTTGGGCGTCCGGGGGAGGCCGAGATTTCAAGAAAAATTCGCTCCACCGGGCACTCAGGTGCCGGTAAGGAGCTCAGCCGCCTGCGTTTGTGGGACGCAGCGCCTCGTGGCAGCCTTGCGGCTGCGTTTAAAGCATACCATAATTATGGGCCAATTGCAATTGCAGCTTTTTTGCACGCTCATCCGGCTGCCGGGTGGGCGTGTAATTTTTTCCACGCATAGTGGTTTACCCCTGCGGCCATACTCCCGGTGAACTTCAAAACAGACCGGGGGCGTTTGGATGTACAATAAGGTGGAACTGTGCGGCGTGAACACGGCGCAGCTTCCTGTTTTGTCCGAAAGCGAAAAGCGGCAGCTGCTCCTGCAGGCCCACGCCGGGGATGCAGGAGCACGGGAACGCATGGTGGAGGGCAACCTGCGGCTGGTGCTGAGCGTGGTGCAGCGCTTTGCCCAGCGGGGCGAAAACCTCGACGACCTGTTTCAGGTGGGGTGCATCGGGCTCATCAAGGCCATCGACAACTTTGACCCGGCCCAGCCGGTGCGTTTTTCCACCTACGGCGTGCCCATGATCATCGGGGAGATCCGGCGCTTCCTGCGGGACAACAACGCCCTGCGGGTCAGCCGCAGCCTGCGCGATGCCGCCTACAAGGCCATGCAGGCCCGGGAGGCGCTGGAAAAGCAGCTGGGCCGGGAGCCCACCGTGGACGAGGTGGCCCGGCAGGCGGGGCTCTCCCGCCGGGAGGTGAACGCGGCGCTGGAATCGGTGGTGGAGCCCATCAGCCTGGAAGAGCCCCTTTACACCGATGGCGGCGATGCCATGTATGTCATCGATCAGGTGCGCGACCCGGACAGCGAGGACAGCTGGATCAGCGGGTTGGAGTTCCGGCAGACCGTGGCCGGGCTGACCCCGCGCGAAAAGCGGATCATGGAGCTGCGCTATCTCCGGGGCAAGACCCAGATGGAGGTGGCGCAGGAGATCGGCATCAGTCAGGCGCAGGTGTCCCGGCTGGAAAAAGGTGCCTTGAATCAGTTCCGGGCCGGGCACTGAACACAGCAGCGCCCCTGCTCCGTCCATCCGGCGGCGTGCAGGGGCGCTGCGCTTCTATTTACGGTATTTTCGGCGGGTGGCAGCCCCGCCGCGCAGATGCCGCTCGGCTTTGTTGCGGGCCAACACTGCCCGCACCTGTGCCGACAGCCCCGGGCTGACCCGGACCAGCCGCACCGAAACGTCCTTGTGCACGGTGGACTTGCTGCACCCAAACGCTGCAGCCGCAGCGCGCACGGTGGCCCCGCGCTCCACGATGTATTCTGCCAGCTGTACCGCCCGCTGTTCCGGATCTGCTCTCATACCCCCACGCCCCCTGTATCGTGCTGCTACAGCCTATGCGCCGGGCCGGGCAATTATGTCGGCAAGGGTTGACTTTTGCCGCCCGGCTGCGCTATACTGGACGCGGACATAAAAACAGGGGCGCCGTAAGGCTGAGATCCGCACTGAGCGGAGTACCCTTTACCTGATCCGGGCAATGCCGGCGTAGGGAGTTTGCGGAGCTGTCCGGCACCATCAACAAACCTCCATGCGTCTGCTACCGGCAGGCGCATTTTGTTTTTGTGTACTATCGTTCTGAGAAGAGGAATCCCTATGACCAAAACCTATTCCAAGACCCGCATTCTGGTGGAGGGTGCACTGATGATCGCTCTGTCCACCGTTTTGAGCATGATCCAGATCCCGCTCATGCCCCACGGCGGTTCCATCACCCTGTTCAGCATGGTGCCCATTCTGGTAATGAGCTACCGCCACGGCGCAAAGTGGGGCGTCATGACCGCTTTCGTCAACAGCCTGATCCAGCTTGTGCAGGGCCTTGGCAATCTGGCATACTGCCAGACCCTCACGGCACAGGTGGGCTGCGTGCTGCTAGACTACCTTCTGGCCTTCACGGTGCTGGGCTTTGCCTGCCTGATCGCAAAGCCGTTCCGCAGCCGCACCGTGGGTGTCGGTGTCAGCGCCTTTGTGGTGTGCCTGCTGCGCTTTTTGTGCAGCTTTCTGTCCGGTTACATCGTCTGGAAGGACTACGACTACGCTTTCAGCTGGATGACCGAGATCGGCTTTCCCGGCATCTCCAACATGAGCGTGGACGGTCTGTGCTGGCTGTACAGCGCCGTGTACAACGCCACCTACATGCTGCCTGAAGCCATCCTGACCACCGTCCTTGTGGTGATCCTGATCCGTGTCGCCCCGCAGATCTTCGACCGGCAGAACGCCAGAGCGTAAGTTTTTTCGCGATCATTTTTCCCGCCGGGAAGGGCATTTCCCCGGCGGGAATTTTTTTGCAGAAAATCCCAAAAAAGCTGTTGACAATCCGGCAAAGCGCTGGTATAATTACTTCTGTCGTCAGGCACGGCACGAACATCTGGGGGATTAGCTCAGCTGGGAGAGCGCTTGCATGGCATGCAAGAGGTCAGCGGTTCGATCCCGCTATTCTCCACCAAAAA
>ONZU01001455.1_pt1 | contig 12553 bp, 10 predicted proteins | sample 1671161 | NCBI WGS metagenome assembly ONZU01 (sample SAMN06348128, study PRJEB24527) | human gut metagenome | biome: human gut; feature: ankylosing spondylitis patient; material: feces | host: Homo sapiens | place: China | collected 2015-10
CAGGTGTGAATGTCCGGGCTGGGTACGAGATCCTGATTTTCTTAAGGAAAATGATAATACATAATAATCTGGTGAAAGGAATTGAGGATCTGTTCTACTGGATATTTATGAGTGCATATATTTTCTCACAGATATATGCAACTATGTATGGTAGTATCAGATGGTATTTTCTACTAGGTCTTGTATTTGGCGTTGCCGTTATTCAGAAACTGATTGCGTCTGGAGAAAAAATACACAAAAAAACAAGGAAAAACCTTGAAATTATTAGAAAAAACAGATAGAATGTTGATAATTGGGAAGTTTATAGGGAAGACTCCGTCAGTGCAGGCAGGATTGATTTCCCGGTAACGTTAAGAGTGTATTATTTTAGGGTGAATTTTAGATGGCAAAGAAAAAAAGAGTGACTGGACGGCGCAGCCATACAAAGCAGAGACGTCCGAGTCCGTACAAAAGAAGCGTTCTTATGATTTTGTCAGTATTGTGTCTTCTTTCCGGTGTGCTGGGAGTGAATGCAGTAAAGCTTCATGCAAAGAATACAGCGTATAAACAGCAGGAAGCAGAACTGAAGACACGGATTAAAAGTGAGCAGGCAAGAGCAGAAGAGATCAAAGAATACGAGCAGTATGTACAGACAGATGATTACATGAAAGAGATCGCAGAAGATAAGCTGAATCTTGTTGATCCGAATGAAATTGTGTTTAAACCAATCAAGTGAATAGTAACCGAATCTGCAAAGCCAGTGAAAGACGGATACAGAATTTTACGAAAGATAACTCCGGGAGAGAAAGTTCTCCTGGAGTTTTTCTTTTCTGAGTAACGAGGGGGGATGGAAATGGAAAATGGACAGGTATTACATAGTAGTCCGTATGTGGAACAGATTGATAAGTTTGCAGTTTCATTAAAACAGTTAGCGAAAACATTTTTGAAGTTAGAAGAAAAAAAGCAGACATTCTCAGAAGAAGAGATTGATGAAATGTTTGCCTGCGTAAGAGAAGAAGTGTGTGAAAAATGTGAGAAAAACAGTTGGTGCTGGGGTGAAAACTATATTCAGATGTATCAGATGGGATACGAGATTCTTGCAGCAGTGGATCAGTATGGAAATGAACTGGATGCAGAGACAAAAAGAAAACTGATGCAGCGCTGCATTATGGCTCCGCGGTTTTATCGGGGGATGCTTGACAGTTTTCACGAAGCAAGACAAAATATGATCTGGATCAATCGTATCGCAAGAAGCCGGGAAGGATGTGCAGCCCAGCTTGATCTATTTGCAGATATGCTGCAAAATGTGGCGAAAAATCTGGAAGACAGCATATTTACAGATGAAAGGTTGGGGAAACGGATCTTATCTCAATTAAAGAGAAAAGGAATACGTGTACTTTCCATGCATTTTCTTGTGAATGGAGAAGGAAAATATGAATTGCATCTGACGATGCGCACCTGGAAATCGGAAAAGATTCCGGTAAAAAGTCTGGCAGGGATTCTGAGTAATCTGACAGGAAGAAGATTGATTCCGGGAAAAGAAGGGGCGCAGTTGATCGGAGCGGATTATACAACAGTGGTCTTCCGAGAAGGGCCATCCTATTACACAATGTCCGGGATAGCAAGAATCGGAAAAGGCTGCAGTAATATTTCAGGGGATAGTTTCACGATGATGGACCTTCCGGGCGGTAAAAGGGGAGTTGCATTGTCAGATGGGATGGGATGTGGGCAGGCTGCCTGTCGGGAAAGCACACTTGTGATAGAACTTCTCGAAGAACTTCTGGAAGCAGGATTCCCGGAAAAGACTGCGATCCAGATGATCAATACAACACTGGTCTGCGGAAGAGAAGAAATCCATTACTCTACGATCGACCTTACAGTGTTTGATCTGTATACAGGGGAATGCGAATTGATCAAGGCAGGCGCATCTTCAACTTTTATCCGAAGAAAGGATCAGATTGAGCATCTGACATCGACAAGCCTGCCAATCGGAGTGATGAATTCACTTGAAATAGATTCAGTGAAACGGCAGTTGACGGATGGGACGTATGTGATCATGCTGACAGACGGAGTGCTGGATGCACTTCCGGTAGGAGAGCAGGACTTCCTTCTTGAAACGATCATAAAAGGAACGGAAATACGAAACCCAAAGGAACTGGCCAGACACATTTTACAGCAGGTACTTAACTGGACAGGAAAAGAACCGGAGGATGATATGTCAGTTTTGGTTGCAGCTTTGTGGAAATGCAGAAAGTAGCCATTGACATAGAAGTAACCGTTAACGTATAGTTGAGGTATGATGGATAAAAGATTAGAAAAGATTGAAAGCTATATCAGACAATATCATATGATAGAAAAAGGAGACAGGATTGTCATAGGTGTATCGGGTGGCGCAGACTCTGTATGTCTGCTGATGGCACTTTGTTCATTGCAGGAAAAGCTGGGATTCCAGGTGCTTGTCTGCCATGTGAATCATGAACTGCGCGGAGAGGAGGCTGCACAGGATGAGGCATATGTGGAAATGCTTTGTCATAAAATGCAGGTTTCTTTTTTTGCATTTCATGAAAATGTGGAATTAATTGCAAAAAAGCGGAAAGAATCATTGGAGGAAGCAGGCAGATATGTGCGAAGACAGGCATTTGAACAACTCTGTAGAGAACAGGGCGGGACAAAGATTGCAACAGCGCATCATAGTAATGACAATGCAGAAACAATGCTTCTTAATATGGCAAGAGGAACCGGGCTTCGTGGATTGTGTGGGATAAGACCAGTGTATGGAAAATGGATCCGCCCACTTCTGGACTTGTCCAGGGAAGAGATTGAACAGTGGTTGAAAGATTGTGATATCAGATATTGTGTTGACGAAACGAATCAGGAAGATGAATACACAAGGAACCGGATTCGTCATCATGTAATTCCGACATTAGAAGAACAGGTTAATACAAGGACGGTAGAACATTTTGTGAAGCTCAGTGAACAGGCAGAAGAAATCTATGAATATCTGGAAAAACAGACAGATCAGGCATGGAATATCTGTGCAAAACAGACAGACGGACTTCAAAGCAGGAAAGAAATATTTCTCAAGGCAGAGGAAATGAAACACCTTGATCCTGTGATAAAGAAATTACTGATCCAAAGATCAGTAAGTGAAGTGGCAGGGGCACAGAAAGATATTGAAAGCAGGCATATCCTGGCGGTACTGCAACTGTTTGAACGGCAGACAGGACGGCAGATCGATCTTCCGTATAGTGTTACAGCCAAAAGAATGTATGAGGGAGTTCTGCTTGCAAAAGGTGATAAAAAAGTTACATCTGTACATCAGAAAGAGAAAAGAAAAGAAGAGAGTAATTTTGTTCTACAGCTTCAGATTCCGGGAGAAACACAGATCCCGGGAACAAATTTGAAAATCTGCTGTACAATCAGCGGTGAAAATGAGAAGAATTCAGCAAAAGAGATACCACAAAAAAGCTACACGAAATGCTTTGATTATGATATAATAAAAAGCAGTCTCTGTGTGAGATACAGACGACCCGGAGATTATTTTACAATTGATGGGGAAGGAAAGAAAAAGAAGCTGAAGAGTTACTTTATTGATGAGAAGATTCCGCAAGAAGAACGGGACAGACAGCTTCTGATCGCAGAGGAAAGCCACATCGTATGGATTCCGGGCAGAAGGATGAGTTCGTACTACCAGGTGGGAGACCAGACGAAAAAGATTCTTAAGATAAAGATTATGGAGGAATAGAACAATGGCTGAGAAGATTAAAGTGTTAATTTCAGAGGAAGAAGTAGATGCAAGAATCCGTGAACTCGGAGAAAAGATCAGTAAAGAGTATGAAGGAAAGCAGATCCATCTGATCTGTGTTCTGAAAGGTGGAGTATTCTTTATGTGTGAACTTGCAAAGAGAATCACAGTTCCGGTATCTATGGACTTTATGTGTGTTGGAAGCTATGGAGACGGAACAAAATCCAGTGGTGTTGTAAGACTTGCGAAAGATCTGGATGAGTCTATTGAGAATAAGGAAGTATTGATCGTGGAGGATATCATTGATTCCGGTAATACACTGTATTATCTGATGGATGTACTTCGTCAGAGAAAACCGGCAAGTCTCCGTCTTTGCACCTTACTTGATAAACCAGACCGCCGTGTGAAAGATGTGCACGTAGACTGGACAGGATTTGAGATTCCGGATGAGTTCGTAGTTGGATACGGACTGGATTATGCACAGAAGTATAGAAATCTTCCATACATCGGAGTAGTAGAAGTCGCAGAATAGAAAGGAAGCAATAATAAATTGAATAATGACAGAAAAAGCAGAGGTCTGAGTGGGGCAACGATCATCAGTTTTGTTGTGATCCTTGTTGTGGTTCTGTGGATGGCGAACCAGCTTCAGATGCATCAGCAGGAGATGACATATACCTCCTTTGTCTCTGCAGTACAGGAAAAAAATGTTTCTGATGTCTACATCAATCAGAACAGTGCAGTTCCAACAGGAACCGTCTCTGTTACATTGAAAGATGATGGTAATACAAGGAAAGTGAATGTGTCAGATGTTGAGCAGGTAGAGAAGCTTCTGACAGAGAATCAGGTGGAGTACAGGCTTTCGGATGTACCGAAGGATTCCATGTTGACAACAGTTGTAGTTCCGATGCTGATCACACTTGGTGGAGTATTTCTGATCTTTTTCCTGATGAGCCGTCAGAATGGCGGGGGGAATTCAAAGGCAATGAACTTTGGAAAGAGCCGCGCAAAGATGAGCACGAAGAATGAGATCAAGGTTACATTTCGTGATGTTGCAGGATTGAGAGAAGAGAAGGAAGAACTGGAGGAAATCGTAGATTTTCTGAAAGATCCGAAGAAATACATCCAGGTTGGAGCACGTATCCCGAAAGGTGTTCTTTTAGAAGGACCTCCGGGAACCGGTAAGACACTTCTTGCAAAGGCTGTAGCCGGTGAGGCGGGAGTACCATTTTTCAGCATTTCGGGTTCAGATTTTGTTGAGATGTTTGTTGGCGTGGGTGCTTCCCGTGTCCGTGATCTGTTCCAGGATGCGAAGAAGAACGCACCATGTATCATATTTATTGATGAGATCGACGCAGTCGCAAGACGCCGTGGAAGCGGTCTTGGCGGTGGTCATGATGAGCGTGAGCAGACCCTGAACCAGCTCCTTGTAGAGATGGATGGATTTGGTGTAAATGAAGGCATTATCGTAATGGCAGCGACAAACCGTAAGGATATTCTGGATCCTGCAATCTTAAGACCGGGAAGATTTGACCGTGATGTTATTGTCGGACGTCCGGACGTAGGTGGCAGAGAAGAGATCCTGAAAGTTCATGCGAGAAATAAGCCGCTTGGAGATGATGTGGATCTGAAGCAGATTGCCCAGACAACGGCAGGGTTTTCAGGAGCAGATCTTGAGAATCTTCTCAATGAGGCTGCAATTCTGGCGGCGAAGGAGAACCGGGTGTACATTCAACAGTCTGATATCCGTCATGCATTTGTGAAGGTCGGAATTGGTCCGGAGAAGAAGAGTCGTATCGTTTCTGAGAAGGAACGCAGGATCACGGCTTATCATGAAGCCGGACACGCGATCTTGTTCCATCTGCTTCCGGATGTGGGACCGGTTTACAGCGTATCTATCATTCCGACAGGTGGAGCCGGCGGATATACGATGCCGCTTCCGGAGAAGGATGATATGTTCAATACAAAGGGACATATGCTTCAGGAAATTACAGTTTCCCTTGGCGGACGTGTTGCAGAAGAAGAGATTTTTGATGATATCACAACGGGAGCTTCCCAGGATATCAAGCAGGCAACAGCAATTGCAAAATCAATGATCACGAAGTTCGGTATGTCTGAAAGACTGGGACTGATCAATTATGATAATGACAGCGATGAAGTATTCATTGGACGTGATTTCGGTCATACATCAAGAGGGTATGGCGAAAAAGTGGCCGGAACGATTGATGAAGAAGTGAAACGTATTATTGATGAGTGTTATTTGAAAGCGCGTACACTGATTCAGGAGTATCATCCGGTACTCGAGAAGTGTGCACAACTGCTTCTTGAAAAGGAAAAGATAACAAGAAGTGAATTCGAAGCACTGTTTGCAGACAGTGAGGTTGAAGTATAGTAGTCATTATATGTATTTAGGATAAGATACCCTCTGCCGGCGGGCAATCCCGTGTTGGCCGGGGGTGTTCTTATTTTAGATAGTTTTAAGAATTGAGTTAAAGGAGGCTAAACAGGTGAATAGAGAAGCACTGTTTTGTGACGGTACAGGTGATTATGTCTGTCCGGCAGAGCCTGAGATAAATGAAAAGGTAGTGTTGCGATTTCGTACGGCACACAATGATGTTGACGAAGTGAAGCTTCACATCGGAGAACAGGAGTATCCTATGTGGAAGACACGTACGGATGGTGAATTTGACTTTTACGAGATCGAGTATCAGCTTGGTGAGGATATTTTAAGATACTGTTTTGAAATCAAGCAGGGAGCAGAGATCTGTTTTTATAGTAGGTATGGAATAACAGGGAAAAAAGAAAACTATTACGATTTTATTATTTCGCCGGGATTTAAGACACCCGAGTGGGCGAAAGGTGCTGTGATGTACCAGATCTTCGTTGATCGTTTTTATAATGGAGATCCGACAAATGATGTAGAGGATAACGAATATATTTATATTGGGGCACCGAGCCGCAAGGTGAAGGACTGGAATCAGGCACCGGAAGCAATGGATATCCGTAATTTTTACGGTGGAGATTTACAGGGTGTTTTAGATAAGCTGGATTATCTGCAGGATCTTGGAGTTGAAGTTATTTACTTCAATCCGTTGTTTGTTTCTCCGTCGAATCATAAGTATGATATTCAGGATTATGATTACATAGATCCGCATTATGGAAAGATTGTTGTGGATGACGGAGAAGTACTTCCGGTAGGTGCAAAGGATAATATCCATGCGACAAAGTATCAGCAACGCACAGGAGATATCCGTAACCTTGAGGCAAGTAATCAGATGTTTATCAAACTGGTAGAAGAGATGCATAAGCGTGGAATGCGTGTAATTCTGGATGGTGTATTTAATCATTGTGGCTCTTTTAACAAATGGATGGACAGAGAACGGATCTATGAGCCGCAGCCGGACTATCCGAAGGGAGCATATGTAAGTAAAGAAAGTCCATATAACAGCTTTTTTCTGTTCCATGATGCGAGAAATGAGCTCTGGCCTTATAACGGAACATATGACGGCTGGTGGGGACATGATACACTGCCAAAGCTCGATTATGAGGATTCACCACAGCTTGAGCAGTATATTATGGATATCGGAAGAAAATGGGTATCACCACCGTATAACGTAGACGGATGGCGTCTTGATGTTGCGGCGGACCTTGGATTCAGTAATGAATACAACCATATCTTCTGGAAGCGATTCCGAAAGGAAGTTAAGGATGCGAATCCGGATGCAATTATATTAGCAGAACATTATGGAGATCCGCAGGACTGGCTCCAGGGAGATGAGTGGGACAGCGTTATGAATTATGACGCATTTATGGAACCACTGACCTGGTTTTTGACTGGTATGGAGAAGCATAGTGATGAATATCGTCCGGATCTGTGTGGAAATGCTGATAACTTTGTCGGAGCGATGCGTCATTTTATGGCAAGTATGCTGACACCATCTCTTCAGGTGGCAATGAATGAACTTTCCAACCATGACCATTCTCGTTTCCTGACACGTACGAACCACAAGTCAGGACGTGTGGCACAGCTTGGAACAGAAGCAGCCGAAAAGGATGTGAATAAGGCAATCTTACGAGAAGCGGTTATTATGCAGATGACCTGGATTGGTGCGCCGACGATTTATTATGGTGATGAGGCAGGACTTTGTGGATTCACTGATCCGGATAACCGGAGAACTTTCCCATGGGGGAACGAAGACAAAGAACTTCAGGCATTCCATAAAGAAGTGATCCGTATCCACAAGGAAGAGAAGCCATTGAAAAAGGGTTCTATCAAGCTATTGGCTTCGGATGAAAATCTGCTGGCCTATGGAAGATTTGAAGCGGATGAACAGATTGTCGTTGTTGTGAATAACAGTGATGAACTTCGTACAGTGACCGTACCGGTATGGTATGCGGGGGTAGAGATGGAAGGACGGATGAAACGACTGATCTACTCTTATGAAAACGGTTATACGACAGAATATGACGAGTATATCGTACAAGATGGAGAGATTGTCCTGAATATGGGATCTCATTCAGCAATCATATTAAAGCCGGCAGAAGCATTGAGACTGATGCCGTAAGAAATGAAACGGTATCTTGCAGATAAAGAAAGAGTATTATACGAGAATAATAAAACCAGGGGATGAGCAGTTTTAACATCTGTTCATCCCCTGGTTGTTACTATTATTATTTTGTAAGAACTTCTGCACCATTTTCAGTGATAAGCACCATATACTCAATCTGAGCAGAAAGACCATCATCCATTGTATAAACAGTCCAGTCATTGTCCTCATCTACGAAAAAGTCAGGACTACCTTCGTTGATCATAGGTTCGATTGTGAACATCATCCCTGGAACGAGAAGCATCTCACTTCCCTTTGGTGTCACATAGCTGACAAAAGGATCCTCATGGAATTCCAGTCCGACTCCATGTCCACCGATATCTTCTACGACAGAGTATCCATTTGCACGGGCATGTGTATTGATCGCATCTGCGATATCACCTAAATGTCCCCAAGGCTTCGCAGCCTCAAGTCCAAGCTTCACACACTCTTCTGTGACGCGGACGATGCGCTCTGCACGTTCAGATACTTTTCCCATCTTGAACATACGGGATGCATCAGAAAAATATCCGTCAAGAATAGTGGATACGTCAACATTGATAATATCGCCTTCTTCCAGAATGATATTCTCATCCGGGATACCATGGCAGATCTCGTTGTTAATAGAAGTACACACGCTCTTTGGGAATCCCTGATAATTAAGCGGAGCCGGGATACCACCGTGTTCTTTTGTGAAACGATATACGATGTCATCGATCTCCTGTGTGCTCATTCCAATGTGGATCTGTCTTGCTACTTCATCCAGGATCGCTGTATTAAGCTCAGCACTTTTTCTGATCTTTTCAATCTGGAATGGAGTTTTTAAAATCTTACGTGTCGGAACAATCTCACCACGTTCAGCATGCATCATTATCTTTTCTTCAATCGGCATATGGCATTTCTTATATTTTTTGCCGCTGCCGCACCAGCACAATTCATTTCTTTCCATGATATTACCTCTTCTAAAAATCACTTATTTTCTCGGTTTCTACTTATTTTATCACAAAATTCGACAAAAAGATACATGTTATGCTTGCCGAGAACGTAAAAATATAGTACGATTAAGATTCAGATAGGAGTGATAATGTATATGTGGTATTGGGCGATTATGGTACTGCTGATTTTAGGAAGTATCGCACTTCTTTGCAGTACATTTATAAGTGTAAAAAAGAATAAGGCACAGGACGCAGAGCGGAGAAAGCAGTCCAGGAAGGGAAAGCGTAACAAGGCAGATCAGGGATATGATCCAGAAGAGGATCAGCTGCAGGGAAAGAAGAGACGCAGTTCAGGGCAGAACGGTTCTATGGATTCAGCGAAGCGTTCTTCTAAAAAGAGAAGACAGTGGAAGATTATCCTGGAAGATCTGGATACATGGCAGAAGTATAGCTTCATATTCTATGACGAAGTAGGAATCGGAAGAGCAAAGCGGAATGACAATTATGAGAAGTATCTGCCACTGCATGAGGATGGAAGAGTATCCAAGCAGCATTGTGTGATCATACAGAGAGGTGACTGTTTGTATCTGATGGATGATGGTTCCAAGAACGGAACATACCTGAACGGAATTCTGGTAGATCGTCCGACAGAGATTCAGAGAGAAGATGTGATCGGCGTTGGGGAGACCAGACTGGAGATTCTCAGAATCCTAAGAGAAAGTGAATAATGAAATTACAGGCAAGGAAGTCCGGCGGAAAAGTCAGGACTTCTTTTTCTTTTTGATCGTAAAATGAAGAATCTGTGTGAAAGTAACAGTTGAGTAAGGAAGATCATATAGTAGTTATATAGTTACTGTCAGTGGGAGTGAGCAACATGTACCAGAAATTGCCTTATTATATGGCCTATCCGATACAGACAGAATATGATGAGAAAGCGGAAAGGACAGACCTGGAGTATATGAAAAGCCTATATCCGGATCTTCCAAAGAGAATACTGCCTTATGTCGAAGAGGAATGTGACAGGATGGAATACACGGGGAGTGTGATGTTTGATGTTTATCCGGATAAATTGCAGCTACGCATCATGTGCAACAGAATTTGCGAAAATGTAAAAAAACAGGAGAAAATGTTTGCCGGGGAAGAACGGATGTTAAGAAATCTGGCGGAAGTCCTGTTGTATCAGGAAATCTACCGACGCAGGGGCGAACAGAGAAAAAGGAAACAAAAAATTTACAGTTATTGTTCATTGCCAGGAAAATCTGTGATATAATCATTCAGATTACAACGAAAGAAACGGATTCAGAAGAAGGGAACAGATACAAATGAAAAGTAATCTTATATTTATCGGTATGCCGGCTGTCGGAAAAAGTACAGTTGGTATTGTAGTAGCAAAAAGACTTGGAAAAGGTTTCATAGATTCAGATCTTCTGATTCAGGAACAAGAAGGAAAGCTTCTGCGTGAAATTATAGCAGAAGTCGGTGATGATGGGTTTTTAAAAATCGAAAATCAGGTAAATCGTGATATAAAGGCAGAAAATGCGGTTATTTCTCCGGGCGGAAGTGTTGTCTATTGCGAGGAAGCAATGAAACATTTCAAAGAAATCGGAATTGTTGTATATCTTCATGCTTCTTATCAGACAATAAAGAGAAGGATCAGGAATCCTCAAAAAAGAGGAGTTGTTTTGAAGGACGGTCAGACATTAAAAGACCTGTATGACGAGCGAAAAGTCCTTTTTGAGAAGTATGCAGATGTGACAATCAGTGAAGAAGGCTGTCAGATTGAAGAAACAATAGAAAATGTACTTAATGTTATTGAGGATTACTCTCAAAATAAAGCGTGAATATTACCGTCATAGAAAAAGGGGATTCCACAATGAAAGATTTTGTGTTATAGTTATGTATGGATTATATTGTAATTAAGGTAGAAAATTCTTTTCGTATAGACAAAGACACAAGAATAAATCGTTACTGAACACAGGATCTGTGGGAAGTAATACAGAATCGGACAATTGAGGTGCAAAATGGAGCAATATATTATTAAGGGTGGTAATCCGCTGGTTGGGGAAGTTGAAATCGGCGGAGCTAAGAATGCGGCACTTGGAATTCTTGCAGCTGCAATCATGGCAGATGAACCGGTTTTGATTGAGAATCTTCCGGATGTGAATGACATTAATGTCATGCTGGAGGCAATCGAGGGAATCGGTGCAATGGTACAGAGAATTGACAGACATACAGTAAAGATCAATGGAAATACAATCGGAGATTTCAGTATTGATTATGACTACATCAAGAAGATCAGAGCGTCTTATTATTTGTTAGGTGCACTTCTTGGAAAATACAAGAGAGCAGAAGTAGCACTTCCGGGAGGATGCAATATCGGAAGCAGACCGATCGATCAGCATCTGAAAGGATTCCGTGCACTTGGAGCAGATGTAGACATTGAGTATGGTAAGATTGTTGCAGAGGCGGAAGAGCTGAAGGGAACACATCTTTATTTTGATGTTGTGACTGTAGGTGCAACGATCAACGTAATGATGGCAGCAGCTATGGCTGACGGTCTTACGATCATGGAGAACGTAGCGAAAGAGCCACATGTTGTAGATGTAGCGAACTTCCTGAACAGCATGGGAGCAAATATCCGTGGTGCAGGAACAGACGTGATCAAGATCCGTGGAGTGAAGTCACTGCACAAGGCAGAGTACTCCATTATTCCGGATCAGATCGAAGCAGGAACATTTATGTTTGCCGCTGCAGCAACACGCGGAGATGTGACAGTGCTCAATGTGATTCCGAAGCATTTAGATGCAACGATCTCCAAGTTGGTAGATATCGGATGTGAAGTAGAAGAATTTGATGATGCAGTCCGCGTAGTGGCTAAGGGACGTCTGACAAGTACACAGGTGAAGACATTACCATATCCGGGATATCCGACAGATATGCAGCCACAGATCGGTGTTGTGCTTGCACTTGCAAAGGGAACAAGTACGATCACAGAAAGTATCTTTGAGAATCGTTTTAAATATTTAGATGAGCTGGCACGTATGGGTGCGAATATCAAAGTTGAAGGTAATTCAGCAACAATCGAAGGTGTTGAGAAATTTACGGCAGCAAGAGTCAGTGCGCCGGATCTTCGTGCAGGAGCTGCGCTTTGCATCGCAGGACTCGCAACAGAAGGAATTACGATCGTAGATGATATTGTTTATATCCAGAGAGGATACGAACGCTTTGAAGAGAAACTCAGAAGTCTGGGTGGAATCATCGAGAAAGTGTCCAGTGAAAAAGAGATTCAGAAATTCAAATTAAAAGTTGGC
>ONZU01001474.1_pt1 | contig 12400 bp, 7 predicted proteins | sample 1671161 | NCBI WGS metagenome assembly ONZU01 (sample SAMN06348128, study PRJEB24527) | human gut metagenome | biome: human gut; feature: ankylosing spondylitis patient; material: feces | host: Homo sapiens | place: China | collected 2015-10
AATTGGTGGTTTTTCAACAGAACAATATGCTTTCCTATAAAGCAAATGTCATTTCCACCGACAATTTCTCCTCGCCTGTATGGAATACATCTACTTAGTCGGTAGTCTAAAGGAAAATACATGTCGTTGTCTTTCTGAAATTTTACAAATCCAATCTGTATCAATTCCGGTATTTGATTAAAACAGACTTTGCTTCCAAGATCTACATAATATTCCTTACCATCTTCTATGAGATGTAAGTAGGCATCATCGAGCAATTCTGCATAATCATATTTAGGATCTTCCTGCCGGCTCAGTTTTTCAAAGAAACGGGTACGCAAAAGATATTTACCCTCCCAATTCCGTACTACACGAATACCATATGCCTGACGAAATATCTCTGTGTAGGATCCGGTTGATTTCCACCGTCCTAACCGAATGTCACGACAGAATGTATTATAGACTTTCTTGTCTTTTCGAGTAATACGAATATCCAATGGTTCTTCATAATCAGACAAGTTACAGCCACAATCAAGTTCCACCGGCAAAGGGTAACGGAATAATCTTGTTTTCTGGCATTCTTTTACCCGGTGTTCGAAATCCTCAACCATATCTGTCCAGCGTTTTTTTTCATTTATCCATTCTTCCAACAAAATAGGATGCAGTTCCGCCTTCCATTTCTGTTTGAAAAAGAGTTTCCCGCTTTCATCTTCAAACAAGGAAATATTATCCATTTTCTCTTTGAAAACAAATAACTTGGGCATCTCGTTATTGGAAATATAAAAATTCCGAAACCGGAGGCCGTCACTAATACCATGAACCAAGGCTGCTTCTGTAACAAAGCTGTTCTCATCCATCACCCTGGTCTGTACTCTTGGATACAGATTTACACCATCGGCAGTGCTAAATTGCAAGAATTCAAATTTCAGCAGTTTTGGCTGCAAAACAAAGCGTATACCATTCCTTAAGTCTATCCACGGACGTTCACGGTCTATTTTTCTCCTGGAATACAATTTAGCGATTCCATGCAATTTCAGTTCTATCTTGCGATATATACAAGGTAATATTTCCTTGCCACCTTTATCAGACACACCCACAGAACCATCTGCTCCCATTATCAATTTATAACCATGGGCTGCATCCAAATCATGACGTTGCCCATCATGAGTCATTACAGATACCATTTCTGTACGTTCATCAGGAGAGAAATCCTGCTGTAAGGAAGCATTCAAAGATGGCATTTCCAAAAAATCTTCTTCTGCTTGTTTTAAGTTACCTTTGCCGGAAATTTTTCCTTCGAACATTGCCTGCCAATCACGGTCATCTGATGGCAAACCAAAGATGTGGAACAATCCTACATTATCCAATATAAGACAATACTTTTTACCTTCGAAGACACGCATGCCACGACCTACTTGTTGAAGATACTTGGCAAGCGAGAGTGTAGGTCTTGTCAGCTGAATAAATTCAACATCCGGACAGTCAAAGCCTTCACTGAACAAATCTACATTGACAAGCACCTGTATATCATCGAAGCCCTTTATGTTTCCAGAAGCACAGGAATCAGTATCCTTGAATCTTTTCAAAAGCTGCTTTCGCTCAGCATCCGGAGTTTTAGAACTTATAACGATGGATTTAATACCATGCTGACTGTAAAATTCAGCGATATGTTCTGCATGGTCAATGTCTATAGCATACACAATACCTTTCTTGTTTGCAGCATATTTTAATACCGTGTTACAAAGTCTTTGAAGACTTGGTCGGACATCCAGTTTCTCACTCATTTCGCGGATTGAAAAATCACCGTCCGATCCGCGCTTTTTTAAACTGCAAATGTTTTTTTGTTCCTCACTGTCTATTTTTACAGACATATAGTCGTATAAAGACAAACGTCCTTCGGCTATGAATCTATTAGTTGTCCACGATTGCAGCAGTATGTCGAATATATCCGTAAATCCATGTTTCGTCAAACGGCAAGGTGTCGCTGTAACACCTAATATTTTAGCTTTTGGATAGTCTCGAATGACTGTCGTATATGTCTTCGCAACAGCATGATGAGCCTCGTCAATTACGATCAAACCGGGAGACTCTTTTACAGCAGAGTTATTTTGAGACAACCATTGAATAGACATAACCTTTACTTTGTAAGATAGATTTTCTGAAATATGTTCATCCATAGATTCCATTATCTGTTCAACGGAATCTTTAATCTGTTGTATAAGTTCACGTCTATGTGCTACAATCCAGACTATACTCTCATTCCTTTTCACCCAGTCGTACACATATGCGGCCAACAGATACGTTTTACCCGTACCTGTCGGCATCTGTACCATTGCGGAGCGATGCAATTTAAAAACCGATTCAATCCTTTGTTTCATTTCAGTTTGATAGTCGTAGAGTTGTATTTGTTTCATGGAATGACAAAATGATTTTTTAAACAGAGGTTGTCCTTTTATTGAAAGTAACAGTTTGCTTAGAATCAAATCCAACCGTGCCATTTTCTCCAGAAGTACAGCCAGATTCGGAATGGAGCATCTGTAAGGACTTCGTGCGGATAATGCTTGAAGAATGTACAATTTCTTTTGAGTGAGAAAGCAAAACGAACGGAGGCATATTTCATCCGTGAAGAACACCGGATGCGTTTGTCGAATTTGCCGAAATTACCGGAACGCATTATTTCTGACAATAAAAAACGCCCTTCTTTTATATCCGGAGGAAGAATCAGATAATTATCCTTCAAACCGAAAACTTTCTGCATGACGAACATGACGGCAGAAGCAAAACGTGTCATGCCCATTTGTTGAAGAATATCCAATGTTCTCTTTATGCTGTCTTCAGAAGCCTGATGATGCAGGACATGGTAATAGTCCATGAGTTGTCTGAGTCCGATGCCTTCGCCAAAAAGGTGGCGATAGATATGTAACAAAATATAGAATCGATTGAATTCAATGGTCGGTGAGTTTATGTTTTCAGAAATATCCGGCAGTTCTATTTCGTTGGAGAATTGAACAGGAACCTGTTCCATGAAAAATTTCTGCAACCTTTTGTTGTCAGCAAATCCGTTCATCCAAGAAGGGGTAAAATGAAGCTCCACTTCTGTATCCTTGAGTAGCGGGTAGTGCACATGACAATACGTTACCCCTTCTAGTTTTCCTTTATCACCAGCCAATTCCAATACAGATTTCCTAATCAATGAAAGTGAGCATTCTGAAATTTTAGCAGGATGCAGCCAAACGTCAATATCTCCCGGCATACGCAGTAGCGGAAAGGTATAAAGTGCGGCCATGCTTTGTCCTTTGAGTATGGTATAATCAAATCCTTTTTCTTTTAAATGATTGCCAACGATAATACATTCCTTATTGATGCGCTTATTGAGAATACGTATCTGTTCAGATATGGCATACCATTTCAAAAGCAGCTTTTGTGGGGGGTTCTGGTTTTGGGGCAGTAATGTAATACCGGTAAATAGAACGCCTGTCAATGCTTGCCGGTGAGCTAATTCATAAATGCCAAACCAGTCTTTTGCACTAGGAATGCAGGAAAATTCCTTTCTATTTCCCAATGATATCTGAATAAGTTCAAAGAAAAGTGTTGTTAGTGGTATGATGGTCTGTTCCATAAAGTCTTATAATGTATTACGGAATGATGTCAAGTAATTGCTTCGGAATGCTTATAACGAATAGCCTTGACAATAAATTTAATACCACCGATGCAATTATCAGATTATTTATTGCCAAGGCCGACTATATTTTATTACAGCTATTCTTTTAGTTTGAAAAAGCATTCAAAGTTACTGATATTCTTTTGTTTACATAGAATTATAATCAGATAATTGATAAGAATTTTCTATACCATATAGATTATAATTTGTATGAATGAAAAAAACATTCCGAACAATAGGTCTTCAGATTGGTTGTATATCCTTTTTGCCAATCATAGTTCCTTCTTATTGCAGGTCAAGTATTCATAGTCGGATATGTCATTCTGAACATCGTCCCATATCATGTGGTAATCCTCATAAATCCGGATCCAGTCCTCTGTTGACAGGCGCGGAAAGTAAGAGGAATACAAATTGCGGAGGTCTTCCAGCGACAGCGACGGGTTCCGGTGTAGGATATCGTGAATCTCCTCTTCGCACTCGAAGAGGGAATCATAGAATTCATCCGTCCCCTGGTGGGTATAGACGGCTGTACAGTCCTCAATGAGATGTTCAATGAAGTCCAAGCATTTCTGCAAGTCTTTCTTGACGGTGATTTCCTCATCCGTATGGGGATTATAATAACCACAACTGACATTTACACAGCTCACTTCCAGTCCGTTCTCCTTCAGCGTGAGAACATCTGTCATCAGCCCATTTTTCTCCGCATAGCCCCATTTTTCGGGAGCAGCCTCCCTGATGAACTTTTCGGAACACAGTTCTGTGAAGCTGATGGCAGTAATCAGGTCGGAATGTCCTTTTCGGTCAGGTTGTATGACAAACCGCACATCATCAAAAAACGGCATGTATGCTTGAGCACTGCCTTTGCATCCGGTTTCTTCTTCGCGGAAGAACACGACTTTGATGACATCGTATTTCTGCAGGCATTCCAGGCAGATGAATATGCCGTTTTTGTCATCAGCTCCTAAATTCTCGTACCTCCGCTTTGATGGAGAGTAGCCGAAAAGGATGCCTTCAGCTTCAATGACTCTGAAATCCTTTGAATGCCTACAATGGGATATTTGGTCCAAATGGCTCACTAAACAAGGATAGGACTCGGAATTGCCTTTGGTTACATACAAGTTGCCGAAACTGTCCTTTTGCAGACTGATGTTTCCGTGAAGCCCGTTGATATAGGAACAGAGGAAGCGGATCATTTCCTGTTCCTTCCCACTCGGACTGTATATGTTATATAGCTTCTTCAACAGCTGCGTATTCATGTTCTTCTTCATAAATGTTTATATTATTATCGGAGAAATTAAATGGAAGACCGGTTCTTGAATCCAGCGAGTCATAGTATTCTTCGTCAAAACAGACTATCAAACCGTCCTCCAACAGGGTTTCTATGGTATTTAAATGGATGGTTTGTGACTTGTAAGCCTTTTCCTGCTGATTCCATATCTGGATTTCCGTCAGTTCATCCGCATCTTCAAACCAGTCCTTGTCATATTCGGAATAATGCCAATAGTTCTCCTTGTGACAGTTTTCAGCATCCTCCCGGCATTGCTCACAGCAATAATATTCTTCAGTAATCTCCGAGTAGACGGAGTCGCTTGTCAGACAGTAGCTTTCGCACCAATCACAGAAAACTGTATCGTCATGATGATGATATTCACCGCAAGAGGATATATAGCGGAAATCCTCCAAATCATCCACATCTACTTCGATTTCCCGTCCCTCTATGTAGCAGACCTGCGTTTCTGTACAATAGCGCTGGTTATATTCATCCCATGCCTCCTCGCTTTCGTCATCATCACCATTCAGATTACGGTCGGTCGTATCCAGCAGATAATCATCTGCCGAATGCTTGTAGTTGTAGGCCTTCCTTTCCTCGTAATCGTACCATTTGAAGGAGTCCTGATAGGAAAGAGTGTCGTCCATGGCTAGGTCGCAGTCTATCTCAAACTTGCGGTCAAAAAGCGAACTTCCGTCAATGCCGACAAATGCGTTCGCCTCGTGGCAGGATGCCCCCACAATTTTGTATCCGTCAATGTAGCCTTCTTGGATTAGTTTATTGACAAGCATGTATTTCAGCATCTCGTCCTCTCCGGTAGTATATTGGCGTTCCAACAGCCTCCACCGTCTGTTGTCCTGATCGGTCACTTCGGTGAACAGGATAGCCCTTGCTACAATTTTTCCTTCCTCGTCCTTGAGGTAAGCAGCTTTTGCTTTTACCGAATCCAAGTAGAATGAATGCCTGTCCATATCCGTCATACAGGAATTGAAGTATCCTTTGCACCAGAAACTTTCATAGATGACTTCGAAATTGTTGTCCACATGCAGTTCCATACCCGACGTACAGCCCAGCGTAAATGTGTACCACTGTTTGGCAAACACATCACCGCACAGCCAGTTCACAACACTGGAGGAAAGGATTTTTCCTACGATGGTTTCCAGCATGACGGCTCTCAGAAATTTTGCCGATTTCATTTTGAACACCCTGCTGCGTTCCATATTGACATAGCGGATGGAACCATGGTCTCCGTCTTCACAGATACCTCTGGCTTCATCCGTGCGGTATTGTGTAGACCAGTAAGTCCTTCCAATCAGTTCCACTCTGTGGGGAAGCGAATCATCCTGTTTGCCGGAACTGCATACTGCATCAATGGCCACCTGCTGAAGTTGGGCCATATCCTTAATGTTAAGCAAGGTGAAATCATTTCTCTTGCGGCAATATCTCAACAAGTCTGCATTCTTCAGATGGCTGAGCAGGATCTTGTTTTTTCTGACCTTCGCACCATTGTTCCTTTTTTCCACTGCGAAAATTTCCTTGAACTCATCGTAGTTCCTGAACTGATAGTACAACATAAGCTAAAGGATTATGAGGTTAATGACTGGATTATCTTCAACCGGCAGATTTGAACGTTTTGCCTGCATATTTCTTCCGGAATAGGCACATCCGCTTTCCGATTCGCACTCCGGAAATCCTTTCCAAGACTGGTTTCTTTTCATGATTCTTAATGGATTAAAATTTGACATGACCGGCTCCTTGGAGCGCGGTATTCCTGTTTCTTACATGCCCCTCCAGTTTTTTGCCTTGTCCAAGCAAGGCTTGGCGGAAAAAATACCGGAACGAAGTGAGGATGATTTTTTGCAGCCAACCCGCAAGGGCTGCCTTGTCTGCGACAAGGCAAAAAGCTATCTTTGCATGGAAGAATCTGGAATATCTGCGGATGGACGATGATAGAACCACTGTTCAGTTGAGGGAATAAAAAACGGGAATAACCTTGGATGGCTATTCCCGCTGTTGAGAATCAGATGAATTTTGCTATTACAGATTAATTGGTCATGCAATTAGCATTTTTGCTATATATGTTAGTAAATAAGGAGCATCAAATTAATCTTTCAAATTTGATACTCCTTCATATAAATCAATAAGTAAACCTGTTATGTCATTGAAGTCTATACACCTTCTGACAGATGAATATCATTCTTAATAATAATATTTGAATGTTCAAAATTATGAATATTCAATAATCGAATACCCTCATTATATACTACACCTTTATGCTTTGGGTCTCTAATCGTTATAATAATGGTTGTCCTTATAGAGTTTATGACACCGTCTTCTTGCAATTCACACATAGTAGCATCTCTAGTAAATGAGCGTATTGTCATGGCCCATGTGGTATCGTCTTTAATTTTTTCTTTTTGTCCATCGGTCATTGTAGATAAGTCTACCTGATATTTTTTTACCGGTTGCCACTTGTGATTCTTCATAATAAGATTACGTTCCCTCATCATTTCAGGTTGATGAGCTGAGTATTTATCCCCAGTCAAAATGTTATGCAAAGAAATAATTCTTTCTTCATTTCGATATGTTTTAGGAATACCTACAGCACCAAGAGCTACATGATTGACTCCCTGAATCGGTCCGATTTTCACATCAATATCCGTCTGACAATATTCATTGCCCTCTCCTCCTTTTAATACAGGATCAGTAACAACTGTCACCGTTACTATGCCATAAAAATAGCCGTTTTCGTCTATTAAAGAGTTTGGGAAAGGGAAATCAATCACTTGAAAATCTGTACCTTCATTGAAATCAGGTTGCCAAACCATCGTAAATTCATCTTCGTCATTGTTTAACATCTCATCTATGGTTGAAGGCAAGCCAAAACCATAGATTCGGGTATATTCTGAAGTGTTTTTATCTACTACTGATGGATAGTTGGCATTATGAACAATTAAAGCTTTTACCAAAGTCGGATCAAAAGTTCCATCAAGTCTGTGAACAAGATGAGCTGCTAACGATGAAATCCTTGGAGTAGAAAAACTTGTGCCAAATGCTGTATGCTGAATGTCTGCACCCGTCAAAACCTTAACGCCTGTTTTTATATTACCGCCATAATGTACGACTTCCGGCTTGATTAATTTTTCCGGACCATATCCTATTCGGGAAAAGGGAGAATGCATCCCTTCATCCAAATCTTCAGGATGCGTACCTTTATTACATACAGACCCGACTGTCAATGCCAATAATGATTCAGCTCCCAAAGTAATACGACCCAGATTGTGACTGTTTCCGGCTGATTTGCAAATCAAAACATCGTTTTTCTTTTGAATGTCATCCAATGCAATGGCAAAATCAGAAAATATAAAGTCTGATACTTCCGTTTGTGAGCCTTGAGAAAGATTCCAGATCTTTATCTCGGGGTGTTTCTGCACAGCTTCTCTGATATACATAATCAGTTCATCTTCAGAAATCCGTATTCCCTCTCTGTCTGAATTCACTATGTTGCTGACATATTTCAAGGGTCCGCAACCGGTACAATTAGTATTCTCCAGTATGTCCCCATAAACCGCCACACTCGTTACCATTGTGCCATGGTTCCGATTTATATCCAATTCATCTAATCCTGCAATATTGTCTTCCTCCTCAAGACTCCATGATGATAAATAGTCAGACTTTTCCACTCCGGAATCAAGAATGCCTAAGATAGGATATTTTTCCCCTTCGATGGGTTTTGCCAGCTCCACTTCCGCTTGAAACGGATTGGGGGCGGCAACCAGTTCGTAATAAGGCATTTCTTTTATGGAAATTACGCTATCAAGCGTAGCTATTTGCCGTATAGAATCTGCAGATGGACTTTCTATTCTAAATATTCTCAACCCCTCCGCATAATTTGCCTTTATTATATTACATGCCAAATCCTTGCCAAGTTTCAAGAGCAACTGTTCTGACAGGGTATTGAGGTTCGCATCTTTATAATCAACTAGCTGAATTTTAAGAAGTTTGTCGCTTAACTCATCAATATTAACATCGCAAGTGTAAATAGATAGTTCTTCTATAGCAGCCACACCAATGAGTTTATCTTTTGAAGATGTATGATTCTGCACAGAAGCTATATCATCTTTTATTGCTTTAATGTCGTCATTCCCATCCAACTTAAACAAAATATCCCGAAACCCTGAAATGCCAATTACATTGTGTTTACGTTTCCGGTTAAGGAGCGCTCGAACATTCGGACGGTATGATTTAGCCGTTGCATGTTCATTGAGTTTGGCTTTTATCAATAAAGGCAACTGACAATTATGGGGGTGTCGATTTTCGAAATGTGAGCTGATATTATCTAGCGCATTGACAAGTCGAACTGAATTCTCTCGAATGACTTGTTCTGTAGCCCATTTGGGGAGATCATTTGAGCCTCCGGCTTCTTTTAAGAACTCATCCTGATTTTTACGAGTTTTTACAAGCTGAATTGGAAGTGTTTTAGCCATATGATTTATTTATTAGCGGTTAAACTTTTGATTTTACGAAGACTAATGCCCGTCAATTCATTTATTGCTCTTTGCGTTAGTCCTTTTGACTTTAAATAAAGGATGAATTCATCCTCTGATTTTTCACCATTTTGTAATTCATAAATGCTAAAAAGAAGATGAGATATGGATAAGTCATTTTGCCCCTCTAAAATACCCTTAACTTTAGCCCGGTCAAAAAGGTTCTTCATATCAGAAGGAGATATTTCTTCAAACAGATTTATCATCCCTTTTGTATTGAGTATCAGATCGGCAATCTTATCCTGGTCTTCACCGCAAAATAGACGAATTAAGTCAACAAGTTCCTTGTCTTTAGGCATTTTTACCTCGACCTTTTGCAGGAAACGGCGCCAGACTGCTCTGTCTAATAATTCAGGATGATTTGTTGCAGCTATGAGAACGCAATGTTTAGGCATTGCATCCATGTTTTGCAACAAACTGTTGATAACTCTCTTTAATTCTCCAATTTCTTTCTGGTCATCACGCGCCTTTGCTATAGCATCAAATTCATCTAAAAACAAGATACTTGGAAACTCTCCGGCATAATCAAAAATTTTTCTGATATTTTTGGCTGTGCTTCCCAACAAAGAGGAAACCAAGCTGTCAAGCCGGGCCAATATCAACGGAAGCCCTGTTTGATTGCTTATATAATGTGCTATACTCGTTTTTCCACAACCGGGTTGTCCGTAGAGTATAAGAGTTTTTGGAATATCCAGCCCTTGTACCTCTAATTTAGATGAGTTGCGTACAATGTTGACAAATTCTTCTATTTGGGATTGAGTCAGAGAATTCAAAATAATTTTGTTTACACTTTCGGCAGGTGGGATAACTTCAACTATCTGAAGCCTGCTATCCAGATCTAAAGGGGCATTTCTTAGGGCATCCGCAACCACACTGGGGCGTACGTTGGTATCTTCTATTTTTTTTCTGATACAAGCAGCAAAAACGGGATCACCCTCTTGGCTCAATCTATCTGCAAGTCTATTGGAGTAGCTGATGACTTTCCGTTTGTCATTAGTCAACCCTCCTTCTATAATTCGTAATATTTCGGTATTCATGAGTAATGTACTTTTCTGCAAAGATACAAATTTGTGTACTTACAGCAAAGAAAATCGTTCTCAAAGATACAGTAATATACATAATTAGTATAATTAATGTTCCCAAAATACGGATTTTAGTTCTAATGGCCTTAAGTCAAGACAAGCTTATCCAATATATAGCAACCCTATGTAATTCCTTCAACATGAGTGCAAATACTATTTCACCTGTTTTATTATAGAATCCGTATAAGCATTTATTCAATTAGGTAGTCCCAGGCCAATATATTATCTCCATGGCGTAGTATAATGCTTTCTCAAAGACTACATTCAAATAAAAACGGTTATATTTGCAGTTTCTTTGACCGGTATAATTCGTCATATATACAAGGTGAAATAACCAACCTTTGAATCAAATTAAAGATAAATATAAACACTCATTCATATCATGGATAATCCTTCACTGATACTTCAGGAAATAATGGGAACCTATTATCCAAATTTCCTGGAAATCTATGTCAATACGGATAAGGCAGTAGTCTTGCATAAACTTTCTAAAAAAGAGTTGGGCACATTCTTTCACGAGTGGATCCATTTCATACAGGACATAACGACTTCATTCGGTTGTTACAATGCGTATGTGTACTTTGAGTCTTTTTTGTCGTTGGGCAAAAAGGCCATGGAGGAAAAGGATGGAATTTCTGGCTCTGTTTCATTGGACAACAGTACAAATGTATTTACTAATAGCTATCTGTTGAACAACGGATGGGGAAGCGTAGCTAATTTTCCTTTTTCTGCTATTACTCAATGCGTCAATCAAAGTATTCGTGTGCCGGAATATTTGGTGACAGATCCATCTATTTCTGAAATTCCTCAGTGTTTAGTTACCACAGATGCCGGTAAAACCTTTCAATTTGGTGCTTTGCATATTATGGAAAGCATGGCTTCGTTGTGCCAAAGGGTATTATTTCCGGAATCAGAGGGTTCTCATCCCATTCATCCATATCATATTGCAGAGATGATTGCCGAACTATATTCACCGGAGTTTGCCAAAAACAAACTAAATATCATTGCTTTGTGTGATGTGTCTTTAATGTGTTCAGTACCAGGTGCTCAATTCGTTTCATATCTGGCAAGAATCAGAAATAAGGAGGTTCCTTTGCCTGTTTGTCCCGAAGATATTTATGACTATTATTTGAAGAATCATAATTATTTATCTTCTTACTCTGAAATCCGCGAAAAAACACGCCATCATTTTAAAGGGGTGTTGAAAGATCCCAAAGCCTTTGCTTCTTATAGAACATGGATCGACAATGCATATGACGTAGCTTGGGATTTAAGGAATAATCATCCCTATTTTATACTTGATTTGCTAAAATGCAACAATCTATTGGATGCCAGTTCGTCTTTTTCCAATTTGTTTTTCAAGTTGGGCACCCCGCTACTTCGAAACAATAAGAATGAGTACAACAAATATCCTTTGAGCGCAAATGACAAATCCTGGGATGTAGAATTTATGCAGCCTATCAAACATATAGGTAATATGTTAATTGGAGGAAAGCGTTCCTGTGCTCTGAAAGAATGGTGTAGGAAATCTGAAGAAGAACTAGTTAAACAGGGTTGCTCTGAAGGAATGCCTTGCCATGTTGATGAACGATGTGATTTGAATCCGTCTTTGAGATCATTGGATGAAATACGTTGTCCGTTGGGATTTGTGTGGTATGCATTAGGTATTCCTTTGATGAAGTAGAAATATCCACTCTTAGTTATTTTGATTAAAAGAATAAAACAACTAAGAGTGGAATTTATAGAAAAAACATTTATCTTATCTACACCACATGGAGCGTACCGTCGAACTGCACGCCCTGCTGTGTGAGATGCTGCTTCTTCGACACGATGCGGTGCATGTTGTCGTAGCCCATCTCCA
>ONZU01001489.1_pt1 | contig 12249 bp, 18 predicted proteins | sample 1671161 | NCBI WGS metagenome assembly ONZU01 (sample SAMN06348128, study PRJEB24527) | human gut metagenome | biome: human gut; feature: ankylosing spondylitis patient; material: feces | host: Homo sapiens | place: China | collected 2015-10
TTTCGAAGAAACCGGTGAAATGGACGGCGAAGAACTGATCGCTGTTCTGAGACTGTAATTAACAATTTCAAGTTTGGAGAATTGAGAAAATCGGAGTTTTTATGTGTAAAGGAGAAACGAATGAAACTACTTGTGATAGATATACAAAAAGGAATAACAGATAGCAGACTTTTTAATTTTGATGAATTTATTGACAATACTTCAAGAATTATACAAGCAGCTAGAGATAATCAAATAGAGGTTATCTATTTTCAGCATGATGATGGACCAGGAACGGGATTTTCAATCGGCGATGAAGAATTCGAGATTGCAGAACAGGTGCATCCAAGGGAAGGTGAAAAGATATTTACAAAAAATATCAATAGTTGTTTCGGAAATAAAGATTTTACAGATTATGTTAAAGATGAAAATACATTAATGATAGTTGGGTTACAGACAAATTTCTGTATAGATGCAACTGTGAAATCTGCTTTTGAAAGAGGATATAAAGTAATTGTTCCACAAGGGGCAAATTCAACGTTTGATAACGACTATATGTCTGGAGAAGAAACCTATAAATATTACAATGATATGATGTGGCCAAAGAGATTTGCTACATGTGTATCTGTTGATGAGGCAATTAAGTTGATGCAAAGTTAAATTAGGAGTTATATGTGGAGGAGGATTATTATGAATACAGTTAGAATGATTTTATGTGGAAATGTTGAAGATAGCAGAATGAATCCAAGTGAAAAAGTAGGAGTAGTATCAGTGGTTTTTGTTTCTACAGAGGAGGAAAAAATTAAGAATAAACTTAAAAAATTGCAAGATAAAAATCCTGAAAAATTTTATATGGAATACGTTACTCCATTAGATGTTGACTTAACAAGTTTAGAGCACTATCCATCGATTGAAATATCAAAAAATGATTTACAATAACAACTTCCGGTTATGGAGGATACGTATGCGAAGAAGAGACAGAGAGGTAACAGAACATAGTGAAATCATGCATATCCTTGATTCTGGCAAGGTTTTGCATCTCGGTTTAGTGGATCAAGGAAAGCCATACATAGTTCCCATGAACTATGGCTATGTTTTTGAAGGAGAAAAGCTCGTATTTTATTTGCATGGGGCGTTAGAGGGGCGTAAACTTGACATTATCAGAAATAATTCTGATTGTTGCGTTCAGATTGAGTGTGATGTACAGCCATTTTCAGGTAAAGTAGCCTGCCAATATGGATGCAGCTACTATTCTTTTGATGGATTTGGAACGGCAAAGATTGTGGAAACACCGAAAGAAAAAATCAGGGCATTGAGTGCATTAATGAAAACACAAACCGGTAAGGATTTTGAGTTTAATGAGAAATTGGTTTCAATTGTTAATGTGATTCGAATTGATTGCGATTATTATACTGCAAAGCACAGACCATTGCCAGGCGCCGAATAAAGTGGTAAAAGAATGGCTGATGAAACAGGGGTATGATTGTATTAAACCAGAGTATGCCTTTGGAAACAGCCGGATGGATAGGTTGGAAATCATAGGAGAAAATGAGCCTTGAGGGCAAGGCTCTAAGGGAGAGAGAAATCTATGATACGAGAAATTGAGAATAGAAGAAGTATAAGAAAATATAAGCCAAATGAGATCGAAAGAAAGTTAATTGAAGAGATCATATACAGTGCTTAATACCAATCAGCATACTCCATTCGAAGAAATCGTTGAGTACAGATAGGTAAATCGTTGTTTGTTGATTTGGTAAGTTCATATTTTTACTCTGAAGGAGGGGTAGACATGAACATATTAATTATAAATTGTAGCCCAGTTAGAAATGGAGCTACCGCTGAAATAGTGAATCTTGTTAAAGAGCACGTAGAAGAAGGAAATGTGGTTAAATCTGTTTGCATAGATGATTATGATATAAAGCTGTGTAAGGGATGTAGAAAATGTCATGAAACAGCAAAATGCTTTCAAGAAGATGATGTAGACAAATTGATGGTTACATATGATTGGGCAGATAAGATTGTATCGGTTTCTCCTTCTTATTGGGCAGATATTCCTGGACAGTTTAAGGTATTTATTGATAGATGTACACCTTGGTGTAATACACATCAACCACATGCAAAAATAAAAAGTGGGAAAAAGGGATATACAATTGCGTTAAGAACAGGTCCAAGTATGCCTGAATGTGAGAGAATTATTAGTAGCATAGAACATTTTCATGGACATTTAGAAATAGAATCATGTGGCAAACTTGGATTATGTGGAATTGAATATAAAGAGGATTTAGAAGATAGAAAAGAAGAGATAAAGGATTTTTGTGAGTTGATTAAAAATTCATAAATTACAATTGAACGAGTAAAGGAAAAGCGCATTATGGAATATAAGGAAGTTCAAAAAATAGCAAAAGATACAATTGAATATGTGAAAAAGAATATTTATGCTGGAATGTCTCTTATAGAAATTCGAGAAATGTGTGAAAGAAAAATGTTAGAATTGGGTGCGGACTCTTTTTGGTATTGGGATATAGGAGCATTTGTTTTTGCTGGTGATGAAACAACGATATCTGTATCTGGAACTAAATATAAAACAAGTGATAGAGTTATTCTTGAGAATGATATTATTACGATAGACTTAAGCCCACAAAGGGAGAATATATGGGGAGATTATGCGAGAACCCTTATTATTGAGAATGGCATTGTAGTTGATGATGAGTTTGCGTCAAATGAAGAGTGGAAGAATGGTGTGCATATGGAAAAGCAGCTACATAAAGAAATGATGCACTTTGTTACGCCGAATACTACATTTGAAGAATTGTACTATTACATGAATAAAGTTATCGAAGATAGCGGATATATCAATCTTGATTTTATGGGAAACTTAGGACATTCTATTGTGAAACAGAAAAATGATAGAATATATATTGAAAAAGGTAATAAGTCAAAGTTGGATGATGTTGCACTTTTTACCTTTGAACCTCATATAAGCATTTCAGGTTCGAAGTATGGGTACAAGAGGGAAAATATATATTATTTTGAAGATGGAAGAATAAAAGAGTTGTAATTTAGGAAATTGATATTTTATCTATGTAAAGAACCCGACAGCTTCACGTTTGACGGAGTAATGGATATGAAAATCAGAGAAGTGAATGAGAATAAAAAGCAATTTATAGCATTATTGTTATTAGCTGATGAGCAGGAGAGCATGGTGGATCGCTATCTTGAAAAAGGTACTATGTATGTACTTGAAGATGGTGATGTAAAAGCTGAATGTGTTGTCACCGATGAAGGTAATGAAATACTTGAAATCAAGAATATTGCAGTCAATCCGGAAAATCAGGGAAAGGGCTATGGCAAAGCACTAATTGATTTTCTTGCCAGTAAATATGCAGATGAATATTCTGTTTTGCAGGTTGGAACAGGTGACAGTCCATTGACGATACCATTTTATGAAAAATGTGGATTTGTTCGGTCTCACAAGATTCCGAATTTCTTTACGGACAATTATGACCACCCAATTTATGAGGGCGGTGTACAACTAATAGATATGGTATATTTGCAAAGATGTTTATAGAAGGTATCGGATATGCACTGCATGAGTGACGCATATTTAGCGGATGAATTAGAACAGGAATATAACAAATAAGCTTTCGGAATCTTGAGCTTCCTGACCAAATCCATCAGACGGAGGGAGTTTGAACCTAAAATGGAACAGCGTTTTACTGCTGAAAAAAAGGACATAGAATCGTGGAGGACTATTTTGAGAACATACGAGAATAAAGAGGAACTTAAGAACGAGATAAATAAAAGTTTTGCAAAGTACATTTCAGAATTCAATATTATTCCAGAATCATTAAAAGATAAGAGAGTTGAGGAAGTTGACAGAACTCCGGCAGAAAATCTTGCTTATCAGGTTGGCTGGACAACGCTTGTTATTAAATGGGAATCTGATGAAAGAAAGGGTCTTCATGTCAAGACTCCTTCAGATAATTTTAAGTGGAATCAGCTTGGCGAATTATATCAATGGTTTACAGATACATATGCTCATCTGTCACTGCAGGAGCTGAAAGACATGTTGAATGAGAATATTAATTCGATTTATGAAATCATTGACTCATTAAGCGATGAAGAGTTATTCGAGCCACATATGAGAAAGTGGGCCGATGAAGCAACCAAAACAGCGGTCTGGGAAGTATACAAGTTTATACATGTTAATACGGTTGCTCCGTTCGGAACTTTCAGAACTAAGATCAGGAAATGGAAAAAGATTGTACTATAAAAATCGGTATTTGTGGAGGTGTGCATATGGCAGTACAAATTAAGAAAAAAGCGTTGATTGAAACAGAACGGCTTACCATAAAGCCATACGCTTTGGAGGATGTGGATGGGCTGGTCGATCTGCTTATAAATCCCGAAATCACGAAGACTTTTATGGTACCGAAGTTTGAATCCCTTGAGCAGGTGGAGAAACTGGCAAAAAAACTGATTGTTTTCAGCCAGGAAGATGATACAAAGCACTTTGAATATGGTATCTATTTAGATGGAAAACTCATCGGTTTTGTCAATGACTGCGGAATCGAGGACGATGAAATTGAAATCGGATATGTGATTCATCCTGATTATCAGGGGCATGGGTATGCAACAGAGGCTGTGCGAGCAATCATCTGCGAACTGCGTGAAATGGGATTCCATAAAGTGAGTGCAGGCTTCTTTGTGGAAAACACAGCCAGTTACTGTGTAATGGAGAAGTGCGGGATGCATTTAACCGATGTTTCAGACGAAGAGGAATACCGGGGCGAGCATCATATATGCCATTATTGTGAAATCAGTTTGTGACAAATTCCAGTTTTTTAAGCTAAAGAATTTATAATTTTGAGGGAAATAATGATTTCGTTACTTAATTGTCATTTTGGGGGATAGATTTGTTATTTGGAGCGATTCCGTCATTTGTTCTTATGCTATGCAGGGTATCGAAGAAGCAGCCAAGAGAAGAAATGGAATAAATGCGATATTTTATTAAAAGGGAAGATGAGATAAATGGATCTGAAAAAGAAATCTAATATATTGGCTGAAGAAGAACCAAAATACATAATATCGTTAAAGGAAGGATATAGAATTCTGCATATCATAATGTCGATATTATTTTTGTCATGTACGCTGTACTTTGGAATGATATCATTTCGTGCTGGTACAGATACGATGGTTTTTGATATTGGATTTACAGGGATTGTATTTGTATTTTTTATTTATACATTGAACGGTATGACAAAAAGATGTGAAAGATACAAAGGAAAAGTTGTATATTCCTGTCTCTTTACAAAGAGAGAATATAATTTGTCAGACATTGCATCCTCCAATGAAAAAATTGAAGAATTCTATAAGGATTATGGCGATGGCAATGTAAGTAACAATTGGGATTGACCGAGGTAAATGTTATGAATGAATTAGTATATAGAAATCTATCCGAAGATGCAAAACGACAAATATGTGCATGGAAATATGGCGGAGAATACGATTTGTATAATCTTCCTGCTTATGAAGAAATGCAAGTTCGACAGATAGGATTCATGAATCCCAAAAGTGAAAAAAATTATTATGGTTTTTGGGATGAAAGCATATTGGTAGGATTTGTCAATATATTGGAGGAAAAAGAGGAGGTATTTATTGGAATAGGGGTAAATCCTGATTTGTGTAATAAACATTATGGTCAACGAATGCTCTTGATTGCTTATGAGATTTCAAAAAAGTTATATCCTAACAAGCCGTTGTATTTGGAAGTTCGTACATGGAATACCAGAGCGGTAAAATACTATGAAAAGGCAGGATTTAGGATTGATGGACAAGCTTATGAGTTGACAACAGGAATTGGTACTGGAACATTCTATCGAATGATAAGAGAATAGGTTAAATTCTTGTTTGAAAAATTGAGAAATCGTAAAATTGAAGAAATGCACAGTTCTCGGCTTATCGGGAGCTGTGCATTTTTGTAAATAAATATTTTTAATTAGCCGATTACGCCATCCTCTGCTGAAAAACGTTCCAGAGAATTTTCTTTTACCTGAATGCAGATATAAGTAATTCCGGAAATATCGGATGCAAAAAACTGACGCTTTGCAGCAGGTGCGATTTTTAGCCAGTCTCCAGTTGAAAGGCTGATTTCTTCTCCATCAATTATGGCTTTGCCGTTGCCTGAAAGAAAAGTCAGTTGGAAAAGAAATGGGAAGCTTGTTTCGGGAGTTTGTCATAGGTGTTATTTATATTTACTTTCGTGCTAATATACATTATTATATTAGCATGAAAGGAGATCCTATATGACTCAATTTGAAAAATTAGATTTGTTATTGCGTGAATGTGGAGGGACAATTCAGACATTTCAAGTCCTAAATAATGGAATTAGTAAATCTGTGTTTTATGCCTACGTGAAGGAACGAGGATTAGAGCAGGCTTCTCATGGTGTGTATGTATCACCTGATACGTGGACAGATGCGATGTACCTTTTGCATTTACGTTGTGGTCAAGCTGTATTTTCTCACGAAACTGCATTGTTTTTTCATGACTTAACGGACAGAGAGCCTTTGAAATACACCATAACAGTAAGAAGTGGATATAATCCGAGCCGTTTGCAGAAAGACGGTTTTCAAGTGTATACAGTAAAAAAGGATTTACATGAAATAGGGATCACAACTATGCCGACATCATTTGGACATTCAGTTCCGGTTTATGATATGGAGAGAACGATTTGCGATCTGCTTCGCAGCAGGAAAAATATTGAAATGCAGGTATTCCAAGATGCATTAAAGCAATATGCGAAGCGTAAGGATAAAAACTTACGGATGCTTATGAAATACGCAGCTATGTTTCATGTTGAAAAGATACTAAGACCATATTTGGAGGTGTTACTTTAGATGATAACAACGGCAAGACAATTAAAGGATTTGATTCGTAATCTGTCAAAGAAAAAATCCGCAGATGCACAGATTTTGATGCGGAATTATATCAATCCCCCTGGACGATGGTGTCTCGTTTCGGATCAAACGGATATCAGAAATCATGGAAGAAGCAGATTATCCGGGTGTTCGTGTAAGCATGGAAACAAAATTTGATGGAGTAATTACCCCATTAAAGATTGATATTTCTACAGGAGATATCATTACACCAAGAGAAATCAAGTACAACTTTTATCTTATGCTTGAAGATCGCACAATCGAGGTATGGGCATACAATTATGAAATCAATTCGCACATTATATGAAATTATATCAGAGAATATACACGGCGTATAAAAAAGATGGTTTACGAAAAATAGCAAAAGGCTGTTTTGATATCATCTTTCTTGACTGCAACTTGCCTGATGGAACAGGATTTTCATTTTGTGTTATAATATGTTATCAGATTTTTTTGCCCTTGTATTTTCCCTTATCAGAGTTTGTAAACACTGGTGGGACGATATAACACAAGGGAATATATAAGGGAAAGCTCACTTGTCACAAACGTAGTGTTTTCAATAGTTTGTGACAGGTGAAATCTCAATCGAAATTTGAGGTGGTAAAAATGGAAACAAAAATGGCGTATGGTAACTCAAAATTAAACAGAGATGTTATTAAATATATAGCCATGTTGACTATGTTGTTGAATCATATTTCACAAGTCTTTATGAAATCAGGATATTTTCTGTCGGAGCTATTTCTGGACATAGGGTACTTTACAGCAATTACAATGTGTTACTTTCTTGTAGAGGGCTTTCAATATACTCATTCAAAAAAGAATTATGCTATTAGACTGCTAATATTTGCCTTGATTTCTGAAATCCCATATTGTATGGCGTTTACAACAAATGGAGTGTTAGAATTTCAAGGTTTGAATATGTTATTTACATTGCTGATATGTTTTATGATTCTGATTGTGAATGATAAAGTATCAAATAAATTTTTAAAAGATATATGTATCTTGGGATTGATAATACTTTCTTTATTCTGCGACTGGGCATTATTGGCACCAATATTTACACTGTTGTTTATATGGAGTAGAGGATTAAGAAATAAGATAAAATATACATTCATTATTTCAATGTTGTTATTTGGACTTTTTAATTTTGCAGGTGGTATTGGAAGATTTTCGCTTGGTACAAATATTGCTTATGCGTTAGGAAGTATGTCAGGAATTGCTCTTGCAGGAATTGTAATTTTATATTTCTATAATGGCAAGCGAATGGAAAAGGGGAAAGTATTCTCCAAGTGGTTTTTCTATTTATTTTATCCTGTGCATCTTTTAATATTAGGTTTGATTAGAATTTATTGTTTATAAATTAACTTCCAAATTGACGGAGTGATGGATATGAAAATCAGAGAAGTGAATGAGGATAAAAAGCAGTTTATATCATTATTGTTATTAGCTGATGAGCAGGAAAATATGGTTGATCGCTATCTTGAAAAAGGAACTATGTATGTGCTTGAAGATGGTGATGTAAAAGCTGAATGTGTTGTCACTGATGAATATTCTGTTTTGCAGGTTGGAACAGATGACAGTCCATTGACGATACCATTTTATGAAAAATGTGGATTTGTTCGGTCTCACAAGATTCCGAATTTCTTTACGGACAATTATGACCACCCAATTTATGAGGGCGGTGTACAACTAATAGATATGGTATATTTGCAAAGATGTTTATAGAAGGTCTGTTCCGGTAGAAAGAAAAACAAATTGTACCTATAAATCGATGTTTGGAGAGGTGATTATTTTGGAACAGATTATTGAATATATAAAGCGAAACTACAATCCTATTTCTATCATCCTTTATGGTTCGTATGCTGACGGAACAAATAATCTGAACAGTGATTTTGTACAAATCTTTGATGGCAAGATTATTGTAGATAGCAATGAACGAGGAAAAGCACTTCAAATGAAAGTGATTTCACATATACAGAACCGTCCCCAAAAATCAAAAGCAGAAATTGATGCAATATCCTTATTTTGGTCCGAAAAAGACATTGAAATGGATGGAGCAAAATCACCTTATTGCATTTGCTCATTACAAAACAGCACTTGAGGATTTCAGCGTGGATAGTTTGAAAAACTGGATTACATATATAAAAAATGCAAATGATACATTCTGACAGATTTAAGTTAGCTTATGATAACGTTCAGTTGCTGCTGAAATAAGGGATAGAGAATCGTGGAGGACTATTTTGAGAACATACGAGAATAAAGATGAACTTAAGAACGAGATAAATAAAGTAAAAATAATTTTTTTTGATATTGATGGAACATTGCTAGAGATGGGAAAAACAGAGATAACATCAAATACGAGGAAGGCGTTATGTTCATTAAAACAAAATGGTATAAAAATATGTATCGCAACAGGGCGTCCGTTTGTTACCATACCAATGTTTGAGGGGGTTGTATTTGATGCGATTTTAGCATTCAATGGTTCTTTCTGCGTTGCAGGGGAACAAGTGGTGGCAAAATGTCCTATTCCGAAAGAAGATGTAAAAAAAATTATTGAAAATGCAAAAAGAATGGAAAGACCTGTTTCTATTGCAACTGCGGAAGAAATTGTTGCAAATGGAAGTGATAAAGATTTAGAAGATTATTTTGCGCTTGCACACCATAGGGTGAATGTATCCGAAAAATTTGAAGAATATGTGGAAAAAGATGTTTTTCAAATTATGTTGGGATGTGACTTAGAAGAACGCAAGTATATATTAGAGGGAACGAAAAATGCCAAATTAGCAGCGTGGTGGGATAGAGCCATAGATATTATTCCAAAAGAAGGTGGAAAAGGAACTGCGATTGAACAGGTTCTTGCACATTATAAATTCTCAAAGGAAGAAGCCATTGCGTTTGGAGATGGAGAAAATGATGTTGAAATGTTACTATCCGTTGGAAAAGGGATTGCAATGGGAAATGCAGCTGAAAAAGTGAAAGAAATTGCGGCTGATATTTGTGAAAGCGTGACAGATGATGGGATTTATTATTATCTGAAAAGCCAGAAGCTGATAAATGAGTAAAAGATAGGTGGAAAATGATTCCAAATAAGAGAAAAGTACCTGTCAAAGAATCTTTGCGTAACGATATATGCAATGTAAGGTGTTGATTGCTTTACTTTGAACATTATTTTTAGATAATAGTATTCGAAGGAGGACGTAGTATTATGAACATAGGAAATCAAATATTGAACATCCGTAAAGAAAATCAATTAACACAAGAGGAGTTTGGCAAATTATTTCATGTTACCAGACAAACTGTTTCAAATTGGGAAAACGGAAAAAGTTATCCAGATCTGCAGGTTCTCATAGACATCAGCAATCAATTTGGCGTTTCTCTTGATACCTTATTAAAGGAGGATTCAAAAATGGTACAATCTATAGATGAAGAAAGAGCAATGGGTATAATAAAACATGAAAAATCAATAGTAGATTTTTTTACAGGTGCAGGAACAGGAATTGTGGTATCTTGTTTATTTTCCCCGGATTCATCGATAAGAACTACAGCTATTATTGTTGGAATTATAATGATAGGTATAGGCTGGTATAAAAAGTCAAAGAATGATAAAAAGATATTTCAATATATGAAAGAACAGAATAATTTTGAAAAAAAATATTGACCTTGTAGTTTGTACAGGGTTTAGAATCCATGCTGTAAAACGAAAACATGGAGGAAAAAGAATGAATATCAAAGAAGTTGAGAAAGTTACAGGAATTTCAAGCCAAAATATTAGATTCTATGAAAAAAGCGGACTGGTACATCCGGTCCGTAATGAAGAGAATGGATATCGTGAGTATGATACAAATGATATCAGAATACTGAAACTCATAAAGGTGTTTCGCATGATCGATATGCCGATTGAGCAGATCAAACTTATATTGTCTGAGAATCACAAACTGCCCCAGCTATTGAATGAGCAGGAGAAAATGTTAGAGCAGAAGCTGGAAAATACAAGATATGCAATTAGAGTATGTGAACATTTGAAGGAAATGTGCAGCTCAGTAGAAGATATTGATGCAGATTTGTATCTGAGCCAGATGGAAGAAGAATCAGATCATTACTTCGATAATTGGAAATCTGATTATAAGGATGTAGTGAAGTATGAGCATGAACGCGTATTTACATTTGTTCCAGAAGCGGAAGTGACGGACAGATATACTTTTGAAAATGCATTATATGCGTATGCTATGGAGAAGAATAAGCATATAACAATAACAAAAAGAGGAATGTATCCGGAATTTGTCATGTATGGAGTAGAATATAAAGCGGAGCGAAATTACACTGTGATTGCACGTATCCCAACAGCAGTCATTCGCTGTACAAGAAAGGATGCTCCTGAAAAAGAAGAAAAGTACAGACATGGCAGAAAGAAATGGATGAGAATATTACGCATATGCTGGCCGGCTGTGACAGGAACTCTTTTATTGATATTTTTATGGGGAAAGGTATTGTTTTCAAATACAGAGGGAAGAATTGCTTTACTTGCTATCATGATAGTGCTTTTGGCAATGTCTGTCCGTAATTACTTATTATATTGGAATTTAGATTAAGAATTACTTACGGAGTAATAGGAAACTTTGTTTCCATTACATAAAAAGCGTTCCGCGAGGATCGCACTGCGGCGGATAAGAAGCATGTCGCATATTGCGACCTGCCGCGGGCAGAGAATCTCGCAAACGAAATTCTTTTTTAAGGAAGCAACAGTTACCGGTAAAATAAAAATATAAAAAAATAGGGATTGACAAACAGAAAAATATTTAGTATTATCATATACGCGTCACGAACGCATCGAACAACATCATATTATCAAATAATGAACTTTGGAGAAATACTCAAGTGGCCGAAGAGGTGCCCCTGCTAAGGGTATAGGTCGGGTAACCGGCGCGAGGGTTCAAATCCCTCTTTCTCCGCTCTGATTTGAAATATGAGTTGTTCGAATTTTTTTGAGAAAAGTTGTTGACAAACGACGAATGATTTGATAAAATAATCAAGCTGTCGCAAAGAACTGGAACATTTGAAATGAAAAATGAAAAAGTTCTTGACAAACAAAAGACGATTTGGTAGAATATCAAAGTTGTCGAAAAGCGACAACACATCAGCTTAAGAAAGCTGAAAAGAAAAATAAAAAAGTTGTTGACAAATACTCCTGAGTGTGATAACATATCAGAGTTGCTAAAAACAACAAAGAACATTGATAACTGAACAGTGAATAACCTTGAAAGATTCATAAGAGAATAATTCAAGTCATCGAAAGATGAACGAACAGCTTTTAATAAAGCAAACCTTAAAAACA
>ONZU01001511.1_pt1 | contig 12008 bp, 7 predicted proteins | sample 1671161 | NCBI WGS metagenome assembly ONZU01 (sample SAMN06348128, study PRJEB24527) | human gut metagenome | biome: human gut; feature: ankylosing spondylitis patient; material: feces | host: Homo sapiens | place: China | collected 2015-10
TGGCTCATAGGGGCTATTCCTTTGAATCGGCCGTGACTTGCATAGCCATCGCCTGCGATTATGCCTGAAACGTGCGTGCCGTGACCGCTGTCATCATATGGAAATGCTCTATTATTAATAAAATCTTTAAATGCGATTATCCGGTTTCCAAAATCTATATGCTTATATATGCCTGTATCAAGTACAGCAACACCTATATTATTATTCATATCTATCCTCAGTTATGCTCTATATAAATATTTTATTCATAATAATTGTGATTGGTGCGTTGATTATTGATGTCTTATATTTGCTTTTTGTATTAAAATCTTATATAATATTCAAATACATAATACATTTAAGTAATTGGAATTGCTTTTATCTGAGATTTTCGAGTAGAAAGTTTTTATGTAAGATTAAAGGCATTGATAATATGTATAATATTCGTGAAAAGTGAGAGGTTGCGTTATGGACAAGAAAAGAATTGTTGTTGCATTAGGAAGAAATGCTTTCGGAGAAACATTCCCAGAACAGCAGGCAAATGTTAAGAAAGCAGCTAAGGCTATTGCAGATTTAGTAGAAGCTAAGTATCAGATAGTAATTACACACAGTAATGGTCCTCAGGTTGGTATGATTCAGACAGCTATGACAGAATTTGCAAGACTTGAGCCAGAAGACAGGACTGTTGCTCCTATGTCAGTATGTGGTGCTATGAGTGAAGGCTATATAGGTTATGATTTACAGAATGCAATCAGGGAGGAGCTTCTTAACAGAGGTATCTATAAGACAGTTTCAACAATTATAACTCAGGTAAGAGTTGATCCTTTTGATATAGCATTTTCTGAGCCTTCTAAGATAATCGGAAGATATATGACTAAGGAAGAAGCTGAAGCAGAGGAAGAAAAGGGTAACTATGTAGTTGAAGAAGAACCAGGCAGGTTCAGAAGAATAATTGCAGCTCCAATGCCTATTGATATATATGAGATTGATGCTGTTAAGGCACTTCTTTCGGCAGATCAGATTGTTATTGCTGCCGGTGGTGGTGGAATTCCAGTATTACAGCAAGGTTCACACCTTAAGGGTGCATCAGCTATTATAGAGAAGGATTACACAGCAGCTAAGCTTGCAGAACTTGTCGGAGCAGATACATTATTATTCCTTACAGCTTATGATAAGCTAACAATTGGAAAGGGAACAGCTGACGAGAAGGTATTTGACAATGTATCAGCAGCAGATCTTCACCAGTATATTAAAGCTGGACATTTCCCAGCTAAGACAACATTCCCTAAGGTAGATGCATCAATTAGATTTGTTGCAGCTGATTCAGACAGAAAGGCAGTTATTGCTAATCTTGAGCAGGCTAAAGAAGGCTTAGACGGAAAGGCAGGAACTACAATAACAGCTTAACTGTGTGACATATAATGGAACCTGCACAACAATAAGTGGTTCAATTACAACATATATTTGATGAATTACAACATCTCTCGATAATATATATAATTATGTGGTAGAATATGGTTATAATAATTATCAGGAGGTGTTGTTTTGCTTTTAATGGGGATGCAAAAGAAGAATTCAGATATGGATAGTCTGATGGAACATTTAGAATTTAAGGGTATTAATGTATTGAATGTATTTGAGGAAGGGAGGGTTAATAATCTGCTGTGGCAGATGAATACAAGAAAGAATAATGAACTGTTTATTAAGCACAGGTATATCGTATTATTTATATCATATGAAATGCTTAATGACATTAAAGGGGTATATTATCTGGAGCTTGTTAAGAAATTATCAGAACAGGGGAAGATTAAATTATATGTAGTCAACAACCATATTAAGATTAAGAATTTGCCCAAAAGAGGTGGCTGGCTTGAAAATATTATATGTGATTGTGAGGAGTGCGAGGACAATTATGAGATGAATTGTAAGATGTATCAGCTTGCTGATGATATTGTGTGTAATGTTGTCAATGATATATTCAATCAGAATACTTGCAATTAATCCCAATTCCATCTATAATTGTAATGTTTAACATTACTGGAGGTTATGATTAATGATTAGTGCAAACAATGTAACACTTCGTATAGGTAAAAAGGCCCTTTTTGAAGATGTAAATATTAAGTTTACAGAAGGTAACTGCTATGGTCTTATCGGTGCTAATGGTGCAGGTAAGTCAACATTTTTAAAAATACTTACTGGTCAGATTGAACCAAGTAAGGGAGATGTATCTATTACACCAGGTCAGAGATTATCATTCCTTGAACAGGACCACTTCAAGTATGATGAGTACACTGTATTAGATACTGTTATTATGGGTAACACACGCCTTTATGAAATAATGAAAGAAAAAGAAGCAATATATGCTAAAGAAGATTTCACAGAGGAAGATGGTAATAAGGCAAGTGAGCTTGAAGCAGAGTTCGCTGATATGAATGGCTGGGAAGCAGAATCAGATGCTGCACAGCTTCTTAACGGGCTTGGAATTACTACAGATCTTCATTATAAGCTTATGTCAGAACTTAATGGTAGTGAGAAGGTTAAGGTTCTTCTTGCTAAGGCTTTATTTGGTAATCCTGATATTCTTTTATTAGATGAGCCTACTAACCACCTTGATCTTGATGCTATTGCGTGGCTTGAAGAATTCCTTATTAATTTTGATAATACTGTTATCGTTGTATCACACGACAGATATTTCCTTAATAAGGTATGTACACAGATTGCAGATATTGATTATGCCAAAATTCAGCTTTACGCTGGTAACTATGATTTCTGGTATGAATCAAGCCAGCTTATTATTAAGCAGATGAAGGAAGCTAATAAGAAGAAGGAAGAAAAGATTAAGGAACTTCAGGATTTTATTCAGAGATTCTCAGCTAATGCGTCTAAGTCTAAGCAGGCTACTTCAAGAAAGAGAGCATTAGAGAAGATTGAACTTGATGAAATCAGACCATCAAGCAGAAAGTATCCTTATATAGATTTCAGACCAGCAAGAGAGATTGGTAATGAAGTACTTCAGGTTGAAGGTATTTCTAAGACAATTGATGGTGTTAAGGTGCTTGATAATATATCATTTATTGTTAATAAAGATGACAAGATTGCATTTGTTGGTTCTAATGAATTAGCAACTACAACTTTATTTAATATTCTTACAGGTAATATGGAGCCAGATGAGGGTTCATACAAATGGGGTGTAACAACTTCACAGGCATATTTCCCTAAGGATAGTGCGGCAGAGTTCAACAGAGAGGATACAATTGTTGAATGGCTTACACAGTATTCACCAGATCCAGATCCTACATATGTAAGAGGTTTCCTTGGACGTATGTTATTTGCTGGAGATGATGGTGTTAAGAAGGTTAAGGTACTTTCCGGTGGAGAGAAGGTTAGATGTCTTATATCCAAGATGATGATTATGGGTTCTAATGTACTTATATTTGATGACCCTACTAACCACCTTGATATGGAGTCTATTACAGCACTTAATAATGGACTGATTAAGTTCCCAGGTGTGGCACTTTTCACATCACACGATCATCAGTTCATTCAGACTACAGCTAACAGAATTATGGAAATCGTTCCATCAGGGCAGCTTATTGATAAGATTACAACTTACGATGAGTATCTTGAGAGCGATGAGATGGCAAGAAAACGTCAGGGATTTGCAGAAGCTGCAAGTGATGATGAAGATTAATTATTAATGCTTAGGATGGGGTTGTCACGAATGTGGCATCCCCATATATTAGTATTAGTCAGGTGTTGATAGCATATGTATACAATGTAAGTGTGTATACACAAGCTGTCACTACCTAATTTTAAAAGTAGTATATGGAGGAGTTAGATATATGGCTTCAGGCAGAAGTAAGAGTACAGGCAAGAAGACCAGCAGTACCAAAAGAAAGACAACGTCTAACAGCAAATCAGGTAAAACTTCATATTCAGGAAATAGCAATACAACTAAGAAAAGCTCTAATTCCAAAGGAAATGGCACGAAAAGCTCTAATACAAGGAGTTCTGGTTCCAGAAGCTCATCTTCAAGGAATACAGGAAGCAATTCATCGCAGGTGAATAACCAGCTAAGGGATGAGATAGTTCTTTTAATAGCATTAGCGTGTACAATTATCCTCCTGCTCAGTAATTTTAATATGGCAGGAATTGTTGGGCGTTCAATTAAATGGTTTATGTTTGGACTATTTGGAATTGCTGCTTATATAGTTCCGGTAATTATAGCTGTAAGTATTATGTTTATGATTGCCAATAAAGATATTATCGGAGTTATGAAGATTAAAGCAGCTATGGCATATTTATTGTCGGTTATTGCGGCAGCTTTGTGGCAGAGAGTTACTAATGTGCCGGATATAAAAGAGCCGGTTGGTACATATTTTACATATTGTTCAGAGTATAAGACTGGAGGCGGCCTGTTTGGAGGAATATTATGTAAGATGTTAAATCCACTGGGTATGGCAGGTTCTTTAGTTATACTTATAATTCTTGCTATTATCTGTATAATTGTTATTACAGAGAAATCATTTATCAAAGGTATCCGTAATGGCGGAGAGAGGATAGTAAGTGAGGCAAGAAAAGATTATTCAGAATATAAGGAACATTCCAATCGTGTAAGAATGGCACAGAAAGAAGCAAGAGAAGAAGCCTCTGCTAATTCACGTATGAATAATGTTGTTAGGGGTGTTACTAATGACCTTACAATATATGATGATAACAGGAATGAAGGTTCAGATATAGATATAACAGAGATAGAGGCCGTGGATAATGAAGATGATATGTATAGTGATGATATATATGATCCGTTGATTACACCTATGCCTCGTATAAGCAGAGAGCCAGTATGGGAGCTGCATACAGATAGTGCGTCAGAAGAAAATGAAAGCGAACATCGGGACGAGATGGTTGATTTGGACGAGTCATATGACATACCTGATAAAGATGATAATATGTCAGAAGATGTATCAGATATGACTGATATATCAGGTATGGCTAATGTATCAGGTGTGGCTAATATATCAGGTATGGCTAATGTATCAGATATGACTAATACATCAGATACGGATAATACGTCAGATGTGTCTAATCCATCTGAGACAGAGGATATGCAGGTTAAAGAAAATACAGCGAATCCTGCGGCTGAAAGCTCTAAGCAGTATAAGTTCCCACCAGTCAGCCTGCTTAACCGCAATACTAATTCGAAAGCTTCTAATCTTGAGCGTGAGAACAGGGATACAGCAATCACATTAAAGCAGACATTGCAGAACTTTGGTGTTAAGGTCGATATTACAGATATAAGCTGCGGACCATCAGTAACAAGATACGAATTAAAGCCTGAGCTTGGTGTTAAGGTAAGCAGGATAGTATCTTTAGCAGATGATATTAAGTTAAGCCTTGCGGCAGCAGATATAAGAATAGAAGCACCTATTCCAGGCAAATCAGCCATAGGAATAGAAGTTCCTAATAAAGAGGCAGGCAGTGTATTCTTAAGAGAGCTAATAGAAACTGATACATTTAAGAATACTTCGTCAAAGATTGCATTTGCAGCAGGTAAGGATATAGCAGGAAAGACCATTGTTGCAGATATAGCAAGAATGCCTCACCTTCTTATTGCAGGAGCTACTGGTTCAGGTAAATCAGTATGTATTAACACAATTATAATGAGTATTTTATATAAGGCACGCCCTGATGAAGTAAAGCTTATTATGGTTGACCCTAAGGTTGTTGAGTTAAGCATATATAATGGAATACCACATTTGCTGCTTCCGGTTGTGACAGAGCCTAAGAAGGCGGCAGGTGCTCTTAATTGGGCAGTCAATGAGATGAATACAAGATATAAGAAGTTTGCAGGTGTTGGTGCACGTAATCTTAAGGGCTATAATGACATAGCTGCAAAGATGGAATTCAAAGAAGGAGAAATTCCTGTTGAAAAGCTGCCAGAGATAGTTATAATTATTGATGAGCTTGCAGATCTTATGATGGTAGCACCAGGAGAGGTCGAAGATGCAATATGCAGGCTTGCACAGCTTGCAAGAGCGGCAGGTATCCATATGGTTATAGCAACACAGCGTCCATCGGTTAATGTAATAACTGGACTTATTAAGGCAAATGTACCGTCAAGAATAGCATTTTCCGTGTCATCGGGTGTTGACTCAAGAACTATACTTGATATGAATGGTGCAGAAAAGCTGTTAGGTAAAGGCGATATGTTATACTTCCCATCTAATATACCTAAGCCAATCAGAGTTCAGGGAGCATTTGTGTCAGATGAAGAAGTGTCAAAGGTTGTTCAGTTCCTTAAAGATAATATGTCAGGCGAGGTTAATTACGATGAGAGCATAACGGAGACTGCCATAGCTTCAAAAGCAGGTGGACAGGCAGCAGAACAGCAGGATGACAGAGATTCATTATTTGCAGATGCAGGACGTTTTGTTATTGAGAAAGAGAGAGGTTCAATTGGAATGTTACAAAGACAGTTTAAGATTGGCTTTAACAGGGCAGGACGAATAATGGACCAGTTAGCAGATGCCGGTGTTGTAGGACCAGAGATTGGCACTAAGCCAAGGAAGGTGCTTATGACAGCAGAGGAATTTGAAGAATTTATTAAAAATATATAATGAATATATGTACAAAATAGATTATATATGATATATGTAGTAGCATAAGTATCATAGTCAGGGCATTAGTCCTGTCATTATAATTACGCTGCGGGAAAGGATGAAATTATGGAAATTAAGAGCGATATTCAGATAGCACAGGAAGCACATTTAGAGAATATTAAAGATGTTGCGGCAAAGGTTGGAGTAACAGAAGACGAACTTGAAATGTATGGAAAGTATAAGGCTAAGTTATCAGATGAGCTTATCCACAGAGTAGAGAATAACGAAGATGGAAAGCTTGTTCTTATTACAGCTATCAATCCAACTCCGGCAGGTGAGGGAAAGACTACAATAAGTCTTGGACTTACAGAAGCACTTAACCAGAAAGGAATAAGTGCAATTGCTGCATTAAGAGAACCATCATTAGGACCTTGCTTTGGCATAAAGGGAGGAGCTGCCGGCGGCGGATACGCACAGGCTGTTCCTATGGAAGATCTGAATTTACATTTTACTGGTGATTTCCACGCGATAACATCAGCTAACAACCTTCTTGCAGCAATGCTTGATAATCATATACATCAGGGTAATGCTCTTGGAATAGATACTAAGAGAATTGTATGGAAGAGATGTATGGATATGAATGATAGAACTCTTAGGAATATCGTAATCGGACTTGGTGACAAGCCTAATGGTGTTACAAGAGAAGATCATTTTATAATTACAGTAGCCTCAGAGATTATGGCTATACTCTGTCTTGCTGAGGATATGAAAGATTTAAAGGAAAGAATTGACAAGATAATTGTTGCATATAATTATGCAGGAGATCCTGTTACAGCCAAGGATTTAAAGGCAACAGGAGCTATGGCAGCTTTATTAAAAGATGCAATAAAGCCTAATATGATTCAGACACTAGAGAATACACCTGTGCTTGTACACGGTGGACCATTTGCCAATATTGCACACGGATGTAATTCTGTAAGAGCAACAAAGCTTGCTTTAAAGCTGGCAGATATTGCTGTTACTGAGGCTGGTTTCGGTGCAGATCTTGGAGCTGAGAAGTTCTTTGATATTAAGTGCAGAAAGGCTGGACTTAAGCCTGATGCAGTTGTTATTGTAGCTACTGTTAAGGCATTAAAATACAATGGTGGAGTTCCTAAGCAGGAATTATCAAAGCCAGATATGGAAGCTTTAAAGAATGGTATAGTAAACCTTGATAAACATATTGAGAATATTCACAAGTATGGTGTACCTGTAGTTGTTACACTCAACTCATTTGTGACAGATACAGAGGAAGAATATGAATTCATAAAGAAGCACTGTGAAGAATTAGGCTGTGAATTTGCATTATCTAATGTATGGGCAGACGGCGGAGCAGGCGGAATAGAACTTGCAGATAAGGTGCTTGCTTCATTTGATAAGAAGAGCGATTTTAAGCCTTTATATGAAGATGAACTTCCATTAGAGGATAAGATTATGACAATAGCTAAAGAAATATATGGAGCAGATGGTGTTACATATGATTCTAAGGCTAAGAAGGAACTTGACCATATTACACAGATGGGCTTTGGAAATCTTCCTGTATGTATGGCTAAGACACAGTATTCTTTGTCTGATGATGCATCTAAGTTAGGAAGACCAGAAGGTTTTACAATTAATATTAGAGAAGTGTATGTTGATGCTGGTGCAGGCTTTGTTGTAGCACTTACAGGAAAAGTTCTTACTATGCCAGGACTTCCTAAAGTGCCAGCGGCAGAAGGCATTGATTATGATGAAGAGAATGAGAAGATAACAGGATTATTCTAGGTGTCTTGAAAAGAAAGGAGCAGTTATGCAGTTAAAAGATATTTTGGATATATGCAGAGCTAATGAAGTAGAACATTTTGAATATACAGTTGTTAATGGTGATATTAATACAACTGTTACAGGTATTGCTTCTGACTCAAGAAAAGTAACAGACGGAGGTATCTTTGTCTGCATAGTTGGTTCGGTAAGCGATGGACATAAATATATAGAGCAGGTTAAGGATAAGGCGGCTGTAATAGTTGTACAGAAGGGATCACAGTATAATACAGAGAAGATACCGGCAGCAGTTATAGAATGTGATAATACAAGACTTGCCCTTGCACTTATGTCAGCAGCATTTTACGGCAATCCTGATAAGAAGTTGTTTACAATTGGAATTACAGGAACTAAGGGTAAGACAACTACAACTTATATGATAAAGAATGTTCTTTGTGCGTGTGGAATAAAGACAGGTCTTATCGGAACTATCGAGACAGTTATAGGAGATGAGGCTGTTCCGTCCTGCAATACAACACCTGAGTCAATACAGATTCATAAAACCTTCAGGAAAATGGTTGATGAGGGATGTAAGGCAGTAGTTATGGAGGTATCCTCACAGGGCTTAAAGCTTGACAGAACTGCAGGTATTGTATTTGACATCGGAGTATTTACTAATCTTGAGCCTGATCATATCGGTCCTAATGAGCACGCTTCATTTGAGGAGTACCTTGAATGTAAGGCTAAGCTTTTTAAGCAGTGCAAGACAGGAATAGTCAATGCAGATGATAAGCATACAGCTGATATATTAAGAGACTCTGTATGCAGTGTTGAGAAGTATGGCATATCAGAAGATGCAGACATAAAGGCAAGTGATATCAAGTTGTTCCATGAGAGAGGAAAGATAGGTCTTACTTATAAGTGTAGTGGTCTTGTCAATATGGATGTGGAACTTTCACTTCCGGGAATGTTCTCAGTATATAATTCATTGTGTGCAATAGCTGTTACAAGACATTTTAATGTGGATAATGCTATTGTTGAAAATGTATTGAAAGATGTAAAGGTTAAAGGAAGAATAGAGCTTGTTCCAGTATCTGATAAGTTTACTCTTATGATTGATTATGCTCATAATGCGATGTCCTTAGAGAGTATTTTAAAGACACTTAAAGAGTACAATCCACATAGACTTGTATGCCTGTTTGGCTGTGGTGGCAACCGCTCTAAAGAGAGAAGATTTGAGATGGGTGAAGTGTCTGGAAGATTAGCAGACCTTACGATTATAACATCTGATAATCCAAGATTTGAAGAGCCTCTTGCTATTATGGAAGATATTAAGACTGGAATTAACAGGACTACAGGTAAGCATATTGATATTGCAGACAGAAAAGAAGCTATTAAATATGCTATTGAGAATGGTGAACCTGGAGATATTATCGTGCTTGCAGGTAAGGGACACGAAGATTATCAGGAGATAAAAGGCGTTAAATATCCTATGGACGAACGTGTTCTTATATCAGAAGTTCTTGAAGAATTAAAGGAGAAAAATGTACGCTGATATAATAATAGATATTTCACACGAACAGCTTGATAAGACATTCCAATATGCTGTGCCTGATGATATGGATGGTAGTGTTGATATCGGAACATCTGTAAGAGTGCCTTTTGGAAAAGGTAACAGAATTATAACAGGATATGTAATTGGTTTAACTGATAAGCCATCATATCCTGTTGATAAGATAAAGAGCATTGACAGTGTTGTTACAGGAAAAGTAAATGTCGCTAAAAGTATGATAAAGCTTGCAGCATGGCTGAAACGGCATTATGGCTGTACTATGAATCAGGCATTAAAGACGGTTATTCCGGTTAAGGACGAGGTCGGACATAGGCAGAAAAAGTCTGTCTGCCTTTTGGTTGATACTAAAAAGGCACAAGAACTTATAAGCATATATGAGAAAAAAGCGAAAGCCAAGTACAGGCTTATGTGTGCACTTATTGATGAACCTGTTATTGATATGGAGATAGTAAAAGACAAGCTTAATATTTCGCCAGCAACAGTAAAGGCACTTGAAGCAGACGGAATTATAAATGTCAAGGTTGAAAGTTACTATAGAAATCCTGTGTCTGATAAGCACATTTTTAATAAAAAGGTTGTGCTTAACGAGGAACAGCAAAGAGCCGTTGATACAATAGTGGAGGATTATGATAATAGAGCGTTCAATACATATCTTATACGAGGAGTAACCGGAAGCGGAAAGACAGAAGTGTATCTTGATGTTATTGAACATACTATTAATTCCGGACGGCAGGTTATAATGCTTATACCTGAGATAGCACTTACATTTCAGACTGTTCAGAGATTTTATCACAGATTTGGGGATAAAGTGTCTATTATTAATTCAAGAATGTCAAAAGGTGAGAGATATGACCAGTTCGTAAGAGCACTTAAAGGTGAAATAAGTATTATGATAGGTCCAAGATCGGCATTGTTTACACAGTTTCCTAATCTTGGACTTATTGTTATAGATGAGGAACACGAGGGTGCGTATATATCAGAGCAAGTCCCAAGATATCACGCCAAAGACCTTGCAATACATATTGCAAAGGAGGCGGGAGCTTCTGTTATACTAGGCTCTGCAACACCGTCAATTGACAGCTATTACAGGGCAGAAGCAGGCGAGTATAAGCTTATAGAGCTTAATAACAGGGCAGGAGAGGCAAGCCTGCCACAGGTATATATAGCTGATATGAGACAGGAGTTAAAGACAGGTAACAGGACAATATTTTCAAGAAAGCTGTATGAGCTTATCAGTGACAGGCTTAATAAACACGAACAGATAATGCTGTTTCTTAATAAAAGGGGAACTGCCGGATTTGTTTCGTGCAGATCGTGCGGATATGTTATGAAATGTCCGCATTGTGATGTATCTATGACACTTCACAGGAATGGAAAGCTTGTATGTCATTATTGTGGATACGAGACTCCTAATGTATCGTTATGCCCTGAATGTGGTTCTAAGTATATTCTTGGCTTTAAGGCGGGAACAGAGGCTGTAGAGGATGCAGTTAAGAAGATGTTTCCTGCGGCAAGGGTATTAAGAATGGATATGGATACAACCAAAGGCAAAGGCGGACACGAGAATATATTAAGTGCATTTGCGACAGAACAGGCAGATATACTTATAGGCACGCAGATGATAGTAAAGGGACACGATTTCCCAAAGGTTACTCTTGTCGGAGTCGTAGCGGCAGATATATCCTTGTATGCAAGTGATTATAAGGCTGTTGAGCGTACATTCCAGCTTATAACACAGGCGGCAGGAAGAGCTGGACGAGGAGAAAGAAAGGGTGAAGTTGTAATACAGACATATTCACCTGATAATTATGGCTTGTTATGTGCGGCGGAGCAGAATTATAAGAGTTTTTATGAGCAGGAAATGTCTTACAGGAAGCTGCTTTCATATCCACCTGTTAATAATATGGTAAAGATTAACATAAGCAGTATTAATGAGAAGCTGTTATCAGAGCGTGCAGGAAATATTAAAGCTTTGATACAGCAGTATATTCAGGATAACAATACTGTTAAAGATGACAAGATTATAGTACTTGGTCCATCAAATGCTTCTATATACAAGATTAAAGATATATACACGA
>ONZU01001542.1_pt1 | contig 11781 bp, 8 predicted proteins | sample 1671161 | NCBI WGS metagenome assembly ONZU01 (sample SAMN06348128, study PRJEB24527) | human gut metagenome | biome: human gut; feature: ankylosing spondylitis patient; material: feces | host: Homo sapiens | place: China | collected 2015-10
GATGTGATGAATTATATGCGTGATCTGCAGTACAATCCCAAGGCCAAACCAGCCAGCTATTGGAAAAATACCAGTGATAATGCAATTATCCGTTCTTTTATTGATTATGCAGGCGGTGCGATCACGAAGAAATTAGAGACGTTATTGGCAGGCGGTTATATTGTCCAGAGAGTAGACGAGAATCTGACCTATGATTATCTGCATTCTTCGGAGGAAAATCTGTGGAGTGTTCTCTATCTCACTGGCTATCTGACAAGAGTGCGGGAAAATGAATTGGATTGCCAATTGCCGGAAGGTACGGCTGCGCTCATGATTCCAAATGCGGAGATTAAGGAAATTTTCGAGACGACAGTGAGTCACTGGTTTGGTGATAACGCAAGAACCTGGAACCGAAAAGCTTTATTTGATGCAGTCTGGAATGGGGATAGTGAGACAGTCACGAAGGAGATGAATGCGCTTTTGCGGCGAACCATCAGCTACCATGATTACAAAGAGGACTTTTATCATGCGTTCCTGGCAGGTATTTTTGCAGGCGCGGGATATATGGTGGATTCTAATAAGGAACATGGAGAAGGCCGGAGCGATGTGGTTGTGTATGATCCAGTAGAAGCCCGTGTAGCTATTTTTGAGGCGAAGTACACGAAAAATCTGGAAAAATTGGAGAGTGCCTGTGAAGATGCATTAGATCAGATTGATGAGCGGATGTATGCGAAAGAATATGAAGATGATTACGATCAGGTGCTATGCTATGGGATTTCATTTTTCAAAAAACGGTGTATGGTGAAGAAGAAATAAGGGGCAATTTATGGACAGAAGTATCGACTATGTAATCGCAGTAGCAGAATGCCGGAGCATCTCCCAGGCGGCGGAGATGCTGTATATCAGTCAGCCGTCCCTCTCCCGGTACTTATCGAATCTGGAAAATGAGCTTGGGGTAAACTTATTTGTCCGGACGTTAAATGGAACGGAGCTGACAGAGGCGGGAAAGATCTATCTGGAGTACGCCAAGGAGATTAAACTGCTGCGGAGCACCATGGATTCAAAAATCAAAGCATTGAAGCGGGAGAAAAAGAACCGGATCCGGGTCGGGATGACCCTGAATGCGGCATCGCTGATGGCTTTTAACATCACTCAAGAGGTAAAGAAAAAGTATCCTGGATGTGAGGTGGAATTCTACAATATGCTTTCCAAAGACACGGAACATGTGCTGCAGGAAGGGATCTATGATTTCGTTATCGGGCCAAACTGGGGATTTCCACCGGAATTTGATTATGAAATGCTGTATCAGGATCCGTATGTGCTGGTAGTGCCCGACAGGTATGATATTGAGGCATATGCAGAATACAAGGATGAAAATGTCATACCATTTGTAGATTTAAAGGATCTTCCGCCTATGGATTATATATTTCAGGATGAAACCACTTCCGTAAGAAAAGGGATCAACCAGATCATGAAGAAGCAGAAGCTGGAGATCATACCGAAAATGGTAGTAACCAGCAGTACTCTGGCGCTTCAGGCGGCAGAGAATGGAATTGGGTGCTGTATTGTTGTGGTAGGGCATCTGACCTATATCAGCCGTGGCGATCATCTGCGGGTATATCAGATCAGCGGACAGGAGGTTTCCAGTGCCGGCGTGGTCTCGCTTCGCAGTAAGACCTTTACGGAAGAAGAAAAATATTGTATCGCAACGGTAAAAAGGGCGCTGTTGGAAGGCGAAAAAGAGATCCATCGGCGTTTACGGCTGAAATAGCTTCCGCCACCGAACCATGCGTTTTTTACAGGGGTATAGTTTTATGCTATGCCCCTCTTCCTTTTTGGCATTGGAAAAGAAAAATGGAATGGATTACAATAAGGACAGATGGAAAATATGTTGGCCGACATAAAAAATCGAAAACCTATGAAATTTACGAATTTCAAGAAACTTACATAAGGAGGAATTTTTTATGAGTATGACGTTACTGTGGGCTTTGATCTGTCTGATCATCTTCGTAGTTGTTCTGGCGCATCCAAAGCTTCCAAACTGGATGACATTTATCTGCATGGCCCCGGTGGTACTGCTGGCAAAGGTCATGGAAGCAAAAGATATCTACGCAGTGTTGAATAACTCCAGCCTGCATCTGATGGTGATCATCTGTATGTTTTCAGGTATGATCGCGGCAACAGGACTGGATATTATCATTGGTGGTTTTGTGGATCGTGTGACCAGTTCCCAGACCGGTAAGAAAAAAGAAATGATGATCTTCGCAATTGTGTATATTGTATCAGGATTGATTTCTACCGTCCTTCAGAACAGTTATGTAGCGATGGCATTTCTGCCGGTGTTAAAAAGTATTGCAAGAAAGAACAGGATCAGCCTTTCTAAGCTAGTATTGTTCGTTATCTTCGCAACCACCTTAGGCGGTGCCATCACCCTGATCGGTACACCGACTAACGTTTATGCAAACACTGCATTAGAGGAAGCCGGACTTCAGTTATTTGGCATGCTGGATTTCGCGTGGGTCGGTATTCCGATCTTTATCGTAGGTGGCCTTTACATGATCATCATGAACCGCTGGTGTGCATCCTATGATGATTTTGGTGAAGCAGTCGTTGAGAAAGCCTTAACGGCAGAGCAGAAGAAAAAACAGATGGTAGTTGGAATTGCATTCCTGGTATTTGTTATTGCACTGGTATTAAAATCCCTGAAAGTGATTTCCATTGATCCGAACTTTATTGGTTATGCGATGATCGCGATTGCGATTCTGACAACCATCGTGTCTCCAAAAGAAGCTATGTCATCTCTGGATGCACAGATGATCCTGTTCTGTGCAGGTATCAATTTGATGATCGCAGTGATGAACCAGAGTGGACTGGGACAGGTATTTGGCGACCTGATCATCAAAGTGATCGGCGAGTCCAGAAACCTGTATCTGATCACCGCAGTTCTCTGTATCGGAGCTTCTATCGCAACCTCCTTTATGAACAACATGGCATGCGCAGGAATGCTGGCTCCAGTTGGTATCTCCATCGCCAATGCACTGGGCGCTAATCCACAGGCTATCGTTTTGGCAATCGCCATCGGCGCTGGATGCTCTTACTTAACACCGATCGCTTCTGGAACCAACCAGACCATGATCATTTTTACAAAATTAAAATTCCAGGATTTTGCAAAATTCGGCTGGCCATTACTGATCATCTCCTGGATCTTATGTATCGCCATCCTGCCGCAGGTATTCCCATTCTTTTAAAAGAATGCCTGACAGATTAATGAGGAGGTTCCCTGATTATGAAATGTGAACTGCAACGTGCTCTTCCATCTGTGGAAGGGATTCACCCGGAATATCTTATCAATTTTTTAAATGCCTGTGAAAAGGCAGAGTCAGAGATCCATGGGATTATGATCGCAAGACACGGTAAAGTGATTTTTGAGGGCTACAATGCCCCCTATGCAGCAGATATCCCCCACATCATGCATTCCTTTACCAAGATCCTGACCAACACAGCCGTGGCGTTGGCCTATGATGACGGACTGTTGAAGTTGGAAGATCCGGTTTTAAAATATTTCCCGGAATATGAGGCAGATGCCAATGAGTACTTAAGAGCCTGCACCATCCGGAATATGATTACCATGAGAAATGGTCAGCAGCGTTCCATTGGCGGAAATGAATGGCGGCCATTGAAGACCAGCTGGAAAGAAGCGTATTTTCGGGTACCATTTGACAAAAAACCAGGGGAAACCTATATGTATTCCAGCGGAAACAGCTACATTCTCTCCTACATTGTCCAGAAGCTGGAGGGAAAGACCTGTCGGGAACTGGTACAGGAGCGGGTCGGCAAAGAGATCGGCTTAAATGATTTCCCGTGGATGTTGAGCCCGGAAGGCGTCTGCTCCGGTGGAAACGGTGTCTCCCTGACGACAGAAGATATGCTGCGGATCGGGCTTCTTTATCTCAATAAAGGAAAATGGAACGGAAAACAGCTGATCTCAGAAGAGTGGATCGATGATGCGATGGGATATACAAATCCGATTGCTCCGGTGGATGGGCTTCAATATAATTTCCATTGGGATCACACAGGAGATATCTGGGCAGCCAGAGGGATGTTTGGACAGACCTGCGGCCTGGTGCCATCCCTGGATCTGGTATTTGCCATCACGGCTGCAGACAGCCGGTATGTGGCAATGAAGCTGTTCCAGAAGGAGATCATTGATCCGGTGAAGGCTGGAAAAGAACCGGAGATCTCCGATGCCACAGCAGAGGAGATCCTGAAACAGAAAGGTCTCCGCATGACTCTGGAAGGGAAAAATGTTTCCGTAAAGGGTCATCAGGAGCTCCCAAAGGATGTAGTGTGGACGCCGGAGGAAAATAAGGACGGAATCACCAAGGTAGAACTTCATGTAACGGATGGCGATCAGGTGGTTTACGTGATGGAAGATGGACGAGGACGCCATCAGGTGATGGCAGGACTGGACCATTGGGTACATGGAACGACCACGATGACTGGCGCATACCTTCATCATCAGTACGAGCAGGACGAGTCACGGATCTCAGCTATCGCTTATTGGACAGACGAACATGTGCTGACTATGGAGTGGCGGTTTCCTGAGATGGCCTTCTGGGATCATGTATCCTTGACCTGGGACGGCGATACAGTGAAAATGAACCGGTGGGTTAACATGAATTCCCAAGATGTGAAACGACCTACGGTTTATCTCAGTCGAGAAGACTCCCACCTCTTTAGGTGATGAGTAATAGCAAATTTGTCTCAGTGGGAGGTGGGTCTCCGACTGAGATAAACGCTCCGCGAGGATGCGCAGTGATTCTGATAGGAATATGTCAGCTTCGCTGACCAGAATCACGCGCCAAGTCTCACGGACGTTCGACTTGAATTAAAATAAATTTGTAAAACAAGCTTTACCTCTTATCCCCAAAGCAGGAAGTATGAAAATGCGGAAGCGTTTTTTCATACTTCCTCTTTTTTCGTGGGGTAAAGTATGGTATGATGTAACTGGCCTGTAGGTCTGCGCACTTGCTGCGCTGACCGTAAGAAATATAGGTCCGGTCAGAATCGTTAGTGACCGGTTGTGAATGATTAGGAAAAAGAGAGTGAGCAGACAGGTGAATAAGGACAAGTTAAGTATCATGCCGTGGATCAACACGGAATATTCGTATAAACTGGCAAAACGCATGGAACAGTTCCGGTCCAATCCGGTTCTGGGTTATCGCCCGGCTGGTTCGGCAGCGGAGTTTGCCACCGGAGAGATGCTTTTTCAGGAGATGGAGCGGATCGGATTAAAGGATGTACATAAAGATGCCATCCGGGTAGATTCCTGGGAATTCCACAAGGCAGAGCTGGTATGGAACACAGAAGATGGAAGTGAGGGCCTGCGTGCAGTTCTTGGTGGCTATCAGACCAATTTCCAGACAGGCGGCCCCAGGGAGTTTGGTCTGGTCTATGTGGGAAAGGGAACTGCAGAGGATTATGACGGAAAAGATGTAAAAGGGAAATTAGTGCTGGCAGACATCAACCAGAGAGAAGAATGGTGGATCAATTTCCCGGTATATCAGGCTTATGTCCGGGGAGCAGCAGCTTTTATTGCCGTGCAGGAAGGCGGCTTTGCGGAGATTCATGATGAGGCGTTAAATGCCCAGGATATCGCCGGACCTGCAGAGGCAGCAGCATTTTCCATGTCCAGGGCAGACGCAGCGGTGTTAAAGCGGGCTCTGGAGGGCAAAGAGGAGATCCGGGTATGGTTTGACGCCGATACCTGCGTGAAGGAGAAACAGACCTCTTATAATATTATTGGTACAATTCCGGGAGAAGACCAGGAGCAGATGATCCTGCTTTCCGCCCATTATGATTCCTATTTCAGCGGATTTCAGGATGATAATGCAGCGGTCGCATTGATGTTCGGTATCGCCAAAGCTCTGATCGACAGTGGGTATAAGCCGAAGAAAACTCTGGTATTTGCGGCATTGGCAGCAGAAGAGTGGGGAATCGTCAATTCTAAATATGACTGGTCTACAGGCGCATACCAGCAGGTATTTCATGTACGTCCGGAGTGGCAGGGAAAAGTGGTTGCAGATTTAAACTTCGAGCTTCCTGCCCATGCCCATGATACAAAGGATGCAGTCCGTACTGTTTATGAGTATGTGACATTTTTAACAAAAGCAATCGAAGGAATTCCGGTGGACCCGGAGGCTTATCCGGACGGATTGGAGATCCATGCACCGATCCAGACTATGTCGGACGATTTTTCCATGGCAATCTCCGGTATCCCTTCTATGGTCAACGAGTTTGCCGATGGCTCTTTTATGGAGACTCACTATCACTCTCAGTTTGATAATGAGGATTATTATCATGAACCGGTGTACCGCTTCCATCATCTGTTATATGGAACCCTGGTGAAGGAATTTGATAAGATCGTGCTGCCGCCATTTGATTTTTCCGTGTTGTTTGAGGCTATGAACAAGAGTCTGGATATGCGGTATTCAGGAATCATTGGAGATCTGGGTGAGAAGTTAAATCAGGTGACGATAGAAGCAGCGTCTCTTGGTAAAGAAGTATATCAGTGGATCGAGAAGGTCAATGAGTCCGGCGCGGCTCTGAAAAATGCGGAAGAATACCGGAAGATCCTTATGAATGCTTTCCGCAAAGCCCAGGATTCCTTTGTCCGTCTGGATTGGCAGGACACTGTGCTGTTCCCGCAGCAGGCAGTGAGACAGAATCTGACTCATGTAAAAGACGCCATCTCCCGTCTGGAGCAGGGCAATGCCATTGGTGCGCTGGATGCGATCTATGAGATCGATAACAACTGTTATGCCTTCCAGTTTGACGAGGAAGTGTTTAACTATTTTACCGACTATGTATTCTGTCAGCCAAAAGAGCGGTTACAGTGGGGGGCGGGCCGTATCGTCCATCATGAGAACCTGTTCCAGCTGGTGCAGAAATTAAAGAAAAAATCGGTTCCCGGAGAGGCAGATTTTGACGAAGAGCTGCGTATCTTAAACCGGGTGAGAAAGAATCAGGAGGAGTGCTATAAGTCTGATCTGGAATACATGATCCGTGAAACTGAAAATATCATCAACAGCCTGAAAAAGATCCAACAGATGGCTGGAAAGGAATAAAGAAGATAACTGTGAGGGAACGAAACACTTACTGAACAGTTACGAAAAAGGACATTATATGGATAGTGATAAATTATACCGAGTGAAAAAAGAGGATATCCCGAAGCTGGAGAAGTTGTTGACGGTCTGTTTTGCCCAGGATCCATTATATAGTCATCTGATCCCGGACGAGGATACCAGAAAACGGCTATTGCCGGAATTGTTCCATTGTGACCAGATCGGAAGGGCGTCGTGTAGGGAAAGAGTGTAGATCTCGGACGCTCTTCCGATCTACCTGTGAGATTTTCGCCGACAGCCCGGAATTAAATGGTGTGCTGGTGGTTTCTGACGAGTCGGAACCGTATAATTTCTTCCAATATTATGCAACGGAACTTCATGCTTATTTAAAAACAGATGAGTATCTGATCAAGGAAGATCCCAGTCTGAAGACCTTCTGGAACTTTATTCTGGGTAAAGATTATCTGAACTCCAAATGGACCGATCAGCTTCATCAGGAAGAGAGACTTCATATTATCTATCTGGCTGTAGATCCGGCCATGCAGCATCATGGGATTTCCGCTCTTCTGATGAACGAGGCCATCGCGTATGCCCATCAACATCATCTGATGATCTCGCTGGAGACCCATAACGAGCATAACGTGGCGTTGTATCAGCATTTTGGGTTTAAGCTGTATGGGGTGCTGGAGAAGCACTTTGATCTGAAGCAGTATTGCATGATTCGGGAAGTGCAGTAAGAAATGCTGACGCAAGGTTGTTGGCTGCTACTGTATTGGCAATCATATGGTTAGAAAAAGCCAGGTTCAAGAAGGGTAGAAACTCTCTTGAACCTGGCTTTTTGTTATGATTTACAGATCAAACCCAAAGTATTTCACAGCATTGTAATAAGAAATTCCCTGAACGATCTCCTTCAGAGACTTCATATCTGCCGGATATTCGCCATTCTCAACCCATCCACCGATCAGCTCGCACATGATTCTTCTGAAGTACTCATGTCTGGTGTAGGATAAGAAGCTTCTGGAGTCAGTTAACATACCAATGAAGTTTCCTAAGCAGCCTAAGTTTGCTAAAGAGGTCATCTGCTGAGTCATACCTACTTTGTGATCATTGAACCACCAAGCAGAACCCTGCTGGATTCTTCCTGCAACGCCTGGGCCCTGGAAGCAGCCGATGATGGTGCCGATTGCAGCGTTGTCATTTGGATTTAAGGAGTACAGAATGGTCTTCGGTACTTCGTTGGTTGCACTTAATGCGTTTAAGAAATCTGCGGTCTGAGCAGATGGAGCGTAGTCGTTGATGCAGTCAAATCCGGTATCCGGACCTAATTTTGCATACATACCAGCGTTGTTATCACGCTTGCAGCCATAATGTAACTGCATTACCCAGCCGATGCGGTTGTATTCTTTTGCTAAGAACTGTAAGAAAGCAGTTTTGTATTTGGTCTGCTCTTCTTTGGTGGTAGCTTCGCCAGCTAATGCTTTCTTGAAGATGCCATCAACCTCTTCATCGCTTGCAGGCAGATACATTACATACTCGATACCATGGTCGGATACGCAGCAGCCGTTCTCAGCGAAGTAAGCCATACGGTTCTTGATCGCCTCTTTTAAGGATGCGAAATCTTTTACTTCAACACCGCTCACAGAAGCTAATTTGCCGATATACTCTGCAAAATCAGGCTTCTCGATGTTAGTAGCCTTGTCTGGTCTCCAAGCTGGAAGAACCTGAACATCGAAGGTATCATCAGCAGCGATCTTCTTGTGCCACTCCAGAGTGTCGATCGGATCATCTGTGGTACAGATCAGGGTTACGTTGGACTGTTTGATGATATTTCTTACAGTCATGGAATCATCTTGTAATTTTGCGTTGCACAGGTTCCAAACCTCTTCAGCAGTATCTCCATTTAAGTATCCGTCATATCCGAAGTATTTCTTTAACTCCAGATGGCTCCAGTGATACAGTGGGTTGCCGATCAGCTTTGGCATGGTCTCAGCCCATTTCTGGAATTTCTCACGGTCAGAAGCGTCACCGGTGATGTATTTTTCCTCAACACCGTTGGAACGCATCTGGCGCCATTTATAGTGATCTCCGCCTAACCATACCTGAGTAATGTTCTCGAATTTACGGTCCTCAGCGATCTCCTGTGGATTAATGTGGCAGTGGTAGTCCAGAATCGGAACGTTCTCTGCGAAATCGTGGTACAGAGTTTTTGCCATGTCTGTGGAAAGTAAGAAATCTTTGTCCATAAACTGTTTCATGAAATAACTCCTCCTTAAAATTAAAAATTTGTGGTTTGTTTTTGTATGAAATCGGCAGCAATGGTGGTTTTCCCAGGAACACTGCTTCCGTCAAACACCTTCATCAGGCTGTTCACTGTAGTGATGCACAGGGATTCTACCTTTGTATCAATGGAAGAAATCTCCGGATCTGTACAGTCGGAATAGATGGAATTGTTGTAACCGATGATCGCCAGTTCTTCTGGAACACGGATCTGATGGGCGTGGGCATATTTTAAAGCGCCTACGGCCAGAGAGTCATCCGAAGACATAATGGCATCAAAATGCAGTCCTGATTCCGCGATGGATTCCATCAGATCCTTCGCCTCATGGACATTCTTATTACAATGGAAAATGTATTCGTTCCGGGTGGACAGTCCGCAGGCACGAAGTGCGTTCTTATAGCCGTTCATTTTGTTGATTCCACTGTAAGACTGACTGGTATAAAGATAAAGGATATCCCGGTGACCGGAACGGATCAGGCGGGTAGCTGCGTCATAGGTGGCGGTATAATCGTCACAGATGGTACTGTAAATGCCGGGGGCATCCAGAAAGCCATTGACCAGCATCACAGGAAGGTCTTTCGCTGCTTCTATAATATAGGAATTATCCTCTTCTTTCATCTCGATAAATTTTGAACCTGCCAGGATCATGGCATCTACCCGTTTGGACAACAGCAGTTCAAAATACTGCCGTTTATTCTCCAGGGAAGTGCCGGTACAGCACAAAATGGAGTCATATCCGTGAGAGCGCAGTTCCCGCTCCAGGTAGTAGATGGCATTAGCCAGATAGGGATCGGAAGAATCCGAACACATGATACCTACGGTTTTCATGGTATTCAGTCCAAGACCGCGGGCAAATACATTCGGCGTATATCCCAGTTCATCCATGATCTCTAACACACGGTTGCGGGTCTTTTCACTGACGTTGGGATTGCCATTCAAAACACGGGACACAGTAGCAATGGAGACACCGGCCCGCTCGGAAACATCGTATATATTCACGTAATCACCTCATAATTCTGTAAGCGCTTACAATTCAGCTTTATTATAACGGTAACGTAAGAAAAATGCAAGGATTTCTCTCGTTGATTTTTGGAAAAAGATACCATAAACTGGAATTATCACAAAATACTATTTTTTATCGCAAAGGAGGAGACTTATGTTATTTCTTGTGGAAATGTTTTCCTGGATTTTACCGATTTTAGCGGTGCTGGTTCTGCTGATCGTGATTGCTGCAGGTTATGTGAAAGCGCCGCCGGATCAGGCGTACATCATTTCTGGGTTGAAGAAAGAAGCCAGAATTTTGATCGGCCGGGCGGGTATCCGGGTCCCGTTTTTTGAACGTCTGGACCGGCTGTATCTGGGCCAGATGACCGTAGATATTAAGACCGAGCAATCTGTTCCGACCAATGATTTTATTAACGTGAATGTGGACGCGGTGGCGAAAGTCCGCATTTCCCCAACGCCAGAAGGCATCCGTCTGGCGGCCAAGAACTTTTTAAATAAGAAACCGGCGGATATTACCATGGATCTGCAGGATTCTCTGCAGGGTAATATGCGAGAGATCATTGGAACTCTTTCCTTAAAAGAGATTAATACCGACCGTGATTCTTTTTCCGATCAGGTGATGTCCAAAGCGTCCAAAGACATGGATAAACTTGGCATCGAGATTCTCTCCTGCAATATCCAGAATGTAACAGATGAAAATGGTTTGATCAAGGATCTTGGTGCAGATAATACTTCTAAGATCAAGAAAGACGCAGCTATTGCCAAAGCTCAGGCAGACCGGGATATCGCCATAGCCCAGGCAGAAGCAGATAAAGCATCCAATGATGCCAGAGTGCTGGCTGAGACTGAGATTGCCCAGAAGAATAATGAACTGGCGATCCGCAAGGCGGAGCTGCAGAAGGATTCAGACAGTAAGAAAGCGGAAGCTGATGCAGCATACGAGATCCAGCGCCAGGAGCAGGAACGTACCATTCAGACAGCAACGGTCAATGCCCAGATCGCCAAAGCGGCAAGAGAAGCGGAGCTTCGGAAACAGGAGGTGCTGGTGCAGGAGCAGGCTCTTGAGGCAGAAGTCAATAAGAAGGCAGATGCAGACCGTTATGCAGTAGAGCAGAAAGCGGCAGCTGATCTGGCAAAGCGCCAGAGAGAGGCAGAAGCAAAGAAATATGAGATGGAAAAAGAAGCGGAGGCATTGAAAGCACAGGCGGAAAAAGAGGCAGAGGCAATCAAGGCCAAGGCGGAGGCAGCCCGCTATGCATCGGAGCAGGAAGCAGCAGGTATCAAGGCCAAAGGTGAGGCAGAGGCGGCAGCTATTCAGGCAAAGCTTCTGGCAGAGGCAGAAGGTATGGAACGTAAGGCAGAAGCTTACGCGAAATATAACAATGCAGCTGTGAT
>ONZU01001545.1_pt1 | contig 11754 bp, 10 predicted proteins | sample 1671161 | NCBI WGS metagenome assembly ONZU01 (sample SAMN06348128, study PRJEB24527) | human gut metagenome | biome: human gut; feature: ankylosing spondylitis patient; material: feces | host: Homo sapiens | place: China | collected 2015-10
CCTCCACCGATATGCTGGGCACCACCGGCTACGGCCTGTGGGACACCGGCCGCGCAAAGCTGGAACAGATCTTTGCCGAGGTGATGGGCGCAGAGGATGCACTGGTGCGCAGCCAGTTCCAGAGCGGCACCCATACGCTGGCGGTGGCCCTGTTCGGCCTGCTGCGGGCAGGGGACACCCTGCTGGCCGCCACCGGCCGCCCCTACGATACGCTGGAGGGCGTCATCGGTCTGGACGGCAAGGGCAAGGGCACCGGTACCCTGATGGACTACGGCATCCAATACGACGAAGCTCCCCTCAAGGCTGACTTCACCCCGGACTACGACCTGATTGCACAGAAGGCCCCCGGGGCCAAGGTGTGCCATATCCAGCGCAGCCGCGGCTATCTGCAGCGCAACGCCTTTGATCTGGACACCATCAAAAAGGTTGCCGACACCGCCCGTGCCGCCAACCCGGATATCATCATCTTTGTGGACAACTGCTACGGCGAGTTCACCCAGACGCAGGAGCCCTGCCAGGTGGGTGCCGACCTTGTGGTGGGCAGTCTCATCAAGAACCCCGGCGGCGGAATTGCGCCCACCGGCGGCTACATTGCCGGCCGGAAGGATCTGGTGGAGCTGTGCGCCTACCGCCTGAACGCGCCCGGCCTGGGCAAGGAACTGGGCTGCACGCTGGAAACGCCCCGCGACATGTATCTGGGCTTCTACTATGCCCCCGGCGTGGTGTGTGAGGCCATCAAGACCGCTATTTATGCGCAGTGCATGCTGGAACTGCTGGGCAAGAACCCGGTGCCGCGCTACTGTGATGACCACAACGACATCGTGACCTGCTTTGATGCCGGCACCGCCGATGCCCTGATCGGTTTCTGTCAGGGCATCCAGGCTGCCAGCCCGGTGGACAGCTATGCGGCCCCGGAACCCAGCCCGGAACCGGGCTACACCGATGAGGTGGTCATGGCAAGCGGCAGCTTTACCCAGGGCAGCACCATCGAGCTGTCCTGCGACGGCCCGCTGCGTGAGCCCTACACCTGCTACCTGCAGGGCGGCCTGAACTTTGCCGCCAGCCGCGCCGGTGTGCTGCTGGCCATCCAGAAGGCTTATTTCAAGGACTGATTGGGTCATTGAAAAAACAACGTCAAAATTGTCCGCTCTGCTTGCTTGAGCACTGTAACAGAAAAGCCCTGTGGCTTCTCAAAACGGGAAGCCACAGGGCTTTTTGTGTCATTCAGCGTCCAACAGCGGCAGGCAGAGGGTAAAACAGCTGCCCTTGCCCGGCTCACTCTGCAGCATGATCTCGCCCCGGTGCAGGTGCGCCAGCTCCTGCGCAATGGTCAGACCGAGGCCGGTGGAATCGTGCTTGGTGTCGGCGGTGGTGTGGAAGTAGCGGTCAAACACGGCGGGCTGATCCTCCGGCGCGATGCCGCAGCCGGTGTCCGTGACCTTTACGCAGGCCTGCCCGTTCTCGGCAGCACACACCACGGTGACCCGTCCGCCGGAGGGGGTGTAGTGGATGGCGTTGGTCACAAGGTTCTGCAAGATCTGCTCCAGCCGCACAGCGTCACCCCATACGGGCAGGGGAGTGCCGGTATCGGTCCGCAGCTCCACTCCTTTGTGGGCGGCTTCGGCCTGACAGGCGCTGCACACCGCTGCAGTCAGGGCTTCCAGCCGGGCGCGGTCCTCATTGAGCAGGACCTGCTTCTGCTCCAGCTTAGCCGCCAGAAACAGGTCCTCGGTCAGCCTGCGCACAAAGCCCACCCGCTCCTGCAGCACCGGCAGCAGCGTGGGCAAGGCGTCCGGCGCGGCGGCCAGCGTGTCCAGCCCGCTGCCGATGACGAACAGCGGGCTGCGCAGGTCATGGAAGATGTTCAGCATCATGCTCTTGCGGGCGTCCGTCTCGTTCTGCAGGGCCTGGGTGCGCTGTGTCACCCGGGCTTCCAGCTCCTGCGCCAGCTGCTCGGTGCGGTCAAATTGCAGTGCGTAGCGGCGGCTGACAAACACCAGACACCCCAGTGTAAAGGGAATGTCGTACAGCCGGGCACAGCGCACCATGTAAAAGGGGAAACTTTCCCGGTAAAACCAGAACCGGAAGGATGGCAGTACGACCGTCAGACGCAGGCCAAAGGTCAGGATGTAGCCTGCCAGCAGATACCAGGCCGGGCGCTCTTTTTTCGCCAGTGCCCGGGCCAGCACCACCAGTACCGCCGCCATGCCGGCCAGCAGAGTGACGTTGCGCAGCACCGCCTGGGTGGATGTACCCAGCACCAGAAACAGCAGGACGCCCAGGACCGAGAGCGCAAAGCGTCGGCTGCCGCGCCGGGGAAGGGCCACATGGAGCAGGGAACAGCACAGCCAGAGGGGCGTGAGCACGGCAAAGGGAAAATACAGCCCCATCAGGAACCCGAGCAGTGCGCCGGTCTGCCCGGCCGGGAGCAGCACAGCCAACCCCCAACCGAACATGACGCCCAGATACAGCAGGAAAACTCCCAGTTCATGCTGGGGCTTGAAGCAGAACAGCGCCAGAATGCCCGCACCCATGCTGGCAAAAGCCACAAGCGCCATCAGCTGCAGGCTGCTGCGCAGTTCGCGCCAGTGCCACAGGGTGTCGGGCAGCATCAACCACATCTGTGGGACCGTGGTGCTGGTCACAGTGATCTCGGACGTCCGGCCGGGCACCGGCCGCACCCAGAAGGCCTCACCACGCTGGTCGGTGGGCTCCAGCCCTTCCGGCACGGTGTCCAGCGACCGGGTGGAAAGGCAGAGCACCAGTTCCGGGACGTCGGCAGGCGCTTCAAAGGCAAAACGCCAGTGCCCGGGGCCGGTCTGCTGCCAGCCGGTCAGGGTGACGCCCCGTGTCAGCTGCTCCTGGGTCAGAGCATCGTCGCTGACCGCCTGCGGACAGCGCAGGTTGAGCAGGATGCACAGCCCCAGAATCAGGCTCACCAGCAGGGCTGAGAGCAGAAAATAGCCGGATGTTTTGTGCCGCATAAACACACCTTCCTCAGAAATACAAGCATGAATCTCGCTAAAAGCGGTTGTCAGGGTATCGTAAATAGGGTATACTGAACTGTAAGGTAGTTTCAGTATACCAGAATTTTGGCAAAAAAGGGAGAGCGGCGGCATGATTCGTGTCCTGTTGGTGGAGGATGATGCAATGATCCGGGAAATGACCCGGATCTTTCTGGAAAGTCAGAAGCGGTTTGAGGTGGTGTGTGCAGCCTCCGGCGAGGAAGCACTGGCCCATGCAAAAGACCCCTTTGACGTGATCCTGCTGGACATCCTGCTGCCGGACACCAACGGCATGCAGCTGTGTCAGACCCTGCGCAGCGGGCATCACTGCCCCATCATCTTTACCTCCTGCCTGGACGATGTGGACACCATCGTGCATGCGCTGGAATTGGGCGGTGACGATTTCCTCACCAAGCCCTACGACAACAAGGTGCTGGAGGCCCGCATTCTGGCCAACGTGCGCCGGGTGCAGATGGATGCCGCCGAGCCCAGTCTCCGGGGCTACACCTGCCCGGCTTTCCGGCTGGATGCCGACAACCGCAGTGTGCACTGCCGGGGCGAGGACATCCATCTGGCCGATATGGAATACCGCATCCTCAGCCTGTTCGTGCGCAACCCCAACACCTTTTTTACGGCCAATGAGCTCTACCAGAAGATCTGGGGCAAGGACAGCCTTGGCGATGTGCGCACCGTGCAGGTGCACATCCACAACCTGCGCAGCAAGATCGAGCCGGACCCCGCAAAGCCGGTGTACCTGTGCAATGTGTGGGGCAAGGGATATGTGTTCCGCCCGGAAGGCAAACAGGAGTAAACAAAACAACAGCGCCGCAGAACATTTCTGCGGCGCTGTTTCCCTCTATACACAAAGTCTGTCTCAGCACACGGCGCGGTGTTCCAGTACGGGCACGGGCTCCACAACCGGCGGGTGCATGCCCTCGCGGTAGTCCAGATCGCCCTGATCCAGACCGCGCAGCAGCACCTCGGCGGTGGCAATGTTGGTGGCAATGGGCACGCCGTGCATATCGCACAGGCGCAGCAGATTCTGCTCGTTCAGGCTGGAAGCATCCACCTTGAGCGGGTCGCGGAAGAACAGCACCAGATCCACTTCGTCGCAGGCAACGCGGGAAGTGATCTGCTGTACGCCGCCCAGCTTGCCGGAGAGATAACAATGCACAGGCAGACCGGTGGTCTGCGCCAGCATCCGTCCGGTAGTACCGGTGGCAATGACTACATTTTTGGAAAGGATCGCGCTGTAGGCAGTGCAGAACTGAAGCGCGAGTTCCTTGCGGGAATCGTGTGCAAGAATGGCAATCGTCATAGTGTTCTCTCCTTTGTTCTCAGTATAGTGTTGTGGGTGGCGGACAGTTTTGAGACGGAATGATGAAACGTGCTGAAATCGTTATCAAAATTTCCAATATAGTTTTACCGCGCGAAAACAGGGGTGTCAAGAGTTTTTTTGAAGATTTTGCAAGAAAAAACGGAGAAAGTAACACTTTTTATTTGTGAGAAACAGAAAAAACTTGGATACAATAGTCTGCCCCAAAACACGGAAAAATCATCAAAAGTGAAAACAATCTTCAAAAATTGTTGCTGAAGAAAAAACGCTCCATGCCGATAAAACAAAAATGCAGGCCGGGACGTCGGACGTCGGCCTGCACGAGAAAATTATTTTCACACTGGGGAGGTGGGGAACTCAGCGGATCTGCCCATCTCCGTGGATGATGTACTTGTAGCTGCAAAGCTCTTCCAGCCCCATCGGGCCGCGGGCGTGCAGCTTCTGGGTGGAGATGCCCATCTCGCAGCCCAGCCCGAACTCCCCGCCATCGGTAAAGCGGGTGGAACAGTTTACATACACGGCGGCACTGTCCACAGCTGCCGTGAACCGGTCGGCGTGGGCCTGTGTCCGGGTCAGGATGGCTTCGCTGTGGCCGGTGGAGTGAGCAGCGATGTGGGCAATGGCCTCGTCCACGCTGTCCACGACCTTGACGGCCAGAATGTAGTCCAGAAACTCGGTGTCAAAGTCCTGCGGGCCTGCCGGGGTGCCGGGGATGATGGCCGCGGCGCGCTCGTCCAGCCGCAGTTCCACCGGATGCAGGCCCTTTGCCGTGCGGTCCGGGCCGAGGCGCTGAGCCAGCTTGGGCAGAAACTCTGCCGCAATGGCAGAGTGCACCAAGCACACTTCTTCAGCGTTGCACACGCTGGGGCGGCTGGCCTTGGCATTCTCAATGATGTCCAGTGCCTTATCCTGGTCGGCGGTGTCATCCACAAAAATGTGGCAGATGCCGGTGCCGGTCTGGATGCAGGGAACCTTGGCGTTTTCCACGCAGGCGCGGATCAGCCCGGCCCCGCCGCGGGGGATCAGCAGGTCCACATAGCCCACGGCGGTCATCAGGGCGTTGGCCGAGGCGTGGGAGGTGTCCTCAATCAGGCTGACAGCGGCTTCCGGCAGGCCGTTCTCCACAAGACCCTGCCGCAGCGCTTTCACAATGGCATTGGCGCTGCGCCAGGCCTCTTTGCCGCAGCGCAGGATGCAGGCATTGCCGCTCTTGATGGCAAGGGCGGCAGCGTCGCTGGTCACGTTGGGGCGGCTCTCGTAGATGATGGCGATCACGCCCATGGGCACGGCGGTCTTTTCGATGACCAGCCCGTTGGGGCGCTCCACCCGGCGCAGGACTTTGCCCACCGGGTCGGGCAGGTCAGCCACTTCCCGGATGCCCTTTGCCATGGCGCTGATGCGCTCCGGTGTCAGGGCCAGCCGGTCCAGCATGACCTCCGAGATGTGCCCTCTGGCTGCTTCCAGATCGGCGGCATTGGCTTCCAGAATGGCCTGCTGGCGGGCAGGGGAGCAGAGCGCCTCCGCCATGCCCAGCAGGGCGGCGCGGCGCACCTCGCCCGAGGAGAGGCCCAGCGCGCTTCTTGCCGCGCGGGCGGCTTCCAGGATCTCCTGTGTCGTCATGGATCAGCCCTCCTTTCTGCCCGCAAAGCGGGTGCCTGCGGGTCTGCCGTCTGCAATGTCGTAGAGCAGCTCCGGGTGGGAACCGTTGGCGATCACCATGTCCGCGCCCTCTGCCGTTACCATCTGGGCGGCACGGAGCTTGGTGGACATACCGCCGGTGCCCAATGCGGAGCCTGCCCCGTCTGCCAGCGCCAGCACCTCAGGGGTGATGCGCTCTACCACCGGGATGAGCTTTGCGTCCGGGTGGGTGTGGGGGTTGGCGGTGTACAAGCCGTCGATGTCGCTCAACAGCACCAGCAGGTCGGCATGGATGCAGCAGGTGACGATGGCAGCCAGCGTGTCATTGTCGCCGATGGAGGTGATCTCGTCGGTGGCAACGGTGTCGTTCTCGTTGATGATGGGCAGTGCACCCAGCTCCAGCAGCCGGGTCAGGGTGTTCTGGAAATTCAGCCGCCGTCCCTCGTGCTCCACATCCACGCCGGTGAGCAGGATCTGCGCCACGTTGTGGTTGTAGGCGGTAAACAGGCGGTCGTAGGTGTACATCAGCTCACATTGGCCCACAGCGGCGCAGGCCTGCTTGGTGGCCATATCACCGGGGCGGGAGGGCAGGGACAGCTTGCCCACCCCCATGCCGATGGCACCGGACGAGACGAGGATGACCTCGTGCCCTGCGTTCTTCAGGTCGCTCAGTACCTTGACCAGATCCTCTGTGTGGCGGATGTTCAGCCGTCCGGTGGAGTGTGCCAGCGTGGAGGTGCCCACTTTGACGACGATGCGCATAAACTTAACCCTTTCCCATTTCCTTTGTCTTGTCGTAGGCGGCGATCACCGCATCGGTCACCGCGCCGCGGAAGCCGTGCTCTTCCAGCACGCGCACGCCCTGAATGGTGCTGCCGCCGGGGCTGCACACGGCGTCCTTGAGGGCACCGGGATGCTGGCCGCTTTCCAGCACCAGCTTGGCGCTGCCCAGGACCATCTGAGCGGCATACTCCTGTGCCTTGGCACGAGGCAGGCCGCAGGCTACGCCGCCGTCTGCCAGTGCCTCAATGAACTGGTACACCCAGGCCGGGCCGCAGCCGGACACGCAGCTGGCTGCGTCGATCAGGTTTTCCGGCACGGCATCCAGCCGCCCGGCCGGGGCCATGATCTTCCGGAAAGCTTCTTCTTCCTCGGCAGTCACATTGCTGGAGCAGTACTGGATCATGCCTTCGCCCACGGAAGCCGGGGTGTTGGGCATGATGCGGATCACCGGGAAGTCCTCGCCCGCCATCTCCTGAATGCGGGCAATGGACAGTCCGGCGGCCATGCTGCACAGCACGAAACGGCTCGGGCGCTCGTCCAGCGAGAACTTCAGCGGTGCCAGCAGGGCCTCCATCATCTGGGGCTTCACCGCCAGAAAGATCAGGTCGCATTCCGCGGCCACCTCAGCGTTGGTCGCCACTTTGCAGCCCAGTTCCTTGGCCAGAGCCTGTGCCTTGGCCGTGGTGCGGTTTGCCAAATAGACCTTTTTAGGGTCTGCAGCCTTGCACACGGCCCGCGCAATTGCGCCGCCCATGTTGCCGCAGCCCAGAAAACCGATCGTTTCCATCATAATTCATACCCTCCCTTACGGCAGACGATTTCTGCCTGCCTCCATTGTAAGCACGCGGGACGATAAAATCAAGAGGAACCGCCTCTTTTTTGCCGCGGCAAAGCCGGGCGGCCATGCCGAAAGGGTGGAGGGGGCATTCCGATTTGATATGGTCGGATGCTCAAAACTGTACGCGATGCAAAACACAAACTTGCGTGAATGCACAATAAATTCAAAAAGCGTACAAAATTGTCCTTGCTTTTTGACAGGATTCTGCGGTAAAATAGGACATGGAAAATCTTCTCACGGCTTTCGCCGCACAGGGCAGAAAAATTTCTGCCTGGAAAGGATGGTTTTTGTGTCACAGACGACCAAGCGGGCGCTGGAGGCATCGCTCAAAAAGCTGCTGCTCCAGAAGCCCCTCAACAAGATCACGATCAACGACATCACCGAGGACTGCGGTGTGAACCGTATGACCTTCTATTATCATTTCAAAGACATCTACGATCTGGTGGACTGGATCCTGATGGAGGATGCCGCCAAGGTGATGGAAGGCCGCAAGAGCTTTGACACCTGGGATGAAGCCTATCTGGACATCCTGCATCAGCTGCAGGAGAACAAGACCCTTGTGCTGAATGTTTACCGTTCGGTGGGCCGCGAGCGGGTGGAACAGTACCTTTATAAATTGCTGGATCCCACGCTGAAGGAATATGCCGACCGCGAGTGCAAGGACATCACGGTCCAGGATGCCGACAAGCAGTTCGTGGTGGACTTTTACAAGTACGCTCTGGTGGGCATGACGCTGGAATGGATCCGCCGTGACATGAAAACCGACCCGGCGGCCATGACCGAGCGGCTGGGCACCATGATCCACGGTGACCTGCGGCGTGCCCTGTGCCGGCTGGCCAGCAACCGGGGCGGCACCGCACGGGACGAGGATTAAGCCCCGGAACCGGCCGAAAACGTAAAAATCTTATCAAACAGTGCGCCGTGATGGGTTTTCCATCACGGCGTATTTTCTGATTATGGCACCTTTCGACTGAACGTGGTACCATACATCCATAAAATAAAGGATGATTTCAACAGAATCTGTTTGGAGGAAAACGACTTATGAACACTTCTCTTGAGAATTTGACCCATAAGATGCAGCGCGCCGCCGTTGGCAAGATGGTGGACGTGGTGCTTTCTCATGCAGATAAGGATCCTGAAAAGACCATGGGCCAGATCGTGGATCTGGCAAAGCAGTTTTACGGCAGCTCCTTCAGCGATGAGACTTACGAGCGCGCCAAAAAGACCCTGAGCGACCCGGACAGCAAGTGGTCCAAGCTGATCAACTGTGTGCTGGACCAGACCGACCCCCATGTTGCCCGCACCATGGCCCTGAACCTGGGCTATGAGGCTTTCTTCCGGGGCACCAAGACCATCCGCGAGAACCGCGTGAAGTACCAGTGCAACATTCCCTGGCTGATCCTGTTTGACCCCACCTCTGCCTGCAATATGCACTGCGTGGGCTGCTGGGCCGGTGAGTACGGCCACAAGAACAACCTCAGCTTTGAGGATATGGACAAGATCATCACCCAGGGCAAGGAGCTGGGCGTGTACCTGTACATGCTGACCGGCGGCGAGCCGCTGGTGCGCAAGAAGGACATCCTGAAGCTGGCCGAAAAGCACAACGATGTGCAGTTTGCCATCTACACCAACTCCACCCTGATCGACGAGCCCTTCTGCGAAGAAGTGGTGCGCCTGGGCAACATTGCCTTTATGCTGTCCATCGAGGGCACCCCGGAGACCAACGACGCCCGCCGCGGCGAGGGCCACTATGCTGCCGTTATGAACGCCATGGACCTGCTCAAGAAGCACGGCATCGTGTTCGGCACCTCCATCTGCTATACCAGCCAGAACATTGAGGCTGTCACCAACGACACCTTCATGCGTTTTCTGTGCGACAAGGGCGCACACTTCGGCTTCTACTTCCACTACATGCCCGTGGGCAACGAGGCTGCTCCGGAGCTGATGCCCACCCCGGAACAGCGCCAGTATATGATCAAGCGCATCCGCTACCTGCGTTCCGAGGAGTGCGACATCCCCTTCTACCCCATGGACTTCCAGAACGACGGTGAGTTTGTGGGCGGCTGCATTGCCGGCGGCCGCAACTACTTCCACATCAACTCGGCCGGCGACGCAGAGCCCTGCGTGTTCATCCACTATTCCAACGCCAACATCCACGACCAGAGCATCCTGGAGATCCTGCACAGCCCGCTGTTCATGGCTTACCACAACGGCCAGCCTTTCAACAAGAATCACCTGCGTCCCTGCCCGATGCTGGAGAACCCCGAGCTGCTGCAGAAGATGGTGCACGAGACCGGTGCCCACAGCACCGACCTCCAGTCGCCGGAGAGCGTGGAGCATCTGTGCGAGAAGTGCAAGAGCTACGCTGCCAACTGGCAGCCCACGGCAGACGAGATCTGGTCCCATACCAAGATCCGCGAGAGCCGTTACGAGAACTATAAGGACTGGAAGCCCGGTCAGCCGCTGGACTGAGCTGAAATCTGAATCAAAGCAATAAACGACCCCCGCCCTGTGTTCTGACGAATGCAGGGCGGGGGTCATTTTACGTAAACCGGGATTTATTTCTTCTCGTTGCTTTTAATAGCTTTCAGAATGCAAATCCCCATTGCCAAAGTTGGAAACAGCACCCTGAGCGCTAAAAAACCTTGCGGGTCTCCAAAATCGATGTTTACGTCTGCAAATAGTCCAATGAACCATGCGGCTAAGGTAGAAAAAATCGCAAGCGTGTAAGTCATTTGCCATATCTCCGTAAATTACTTCTCGGCTTTGTTATTGTCCCGTACAAATATCCCTGCAATTGAGAGCAAAAGTCCTGCGACTCCACCAACAAAGGCAAAAATATTGCTTATGGATAAGGCAATCCCAGCCAAAATAACGGCGATTCCCAACAACATGATTTTGATACCCATTAAATCAATCTCCTTTATACATTCTTGTGATGCAATATGAATGAAAATGCCCCGCATCGGAAGGGACCTGATGCGGGGCAGGGAAGGGTTTACTGGTTTTCAGCAGGTTGCGGTGCAGCGGGCTGTGCGGCTGCATCGTCTGCGGGGTCGCCGAACTGGTCGTGATAGCTGTTCAGCAGGGTCAATTCCTGATTGCGCTGCAAGCCGTGGATGACCAGCTTTTTGATGACGTCGTAGATGACGGCAAACAGCGGCACACCCACGATCATGCCTACAAAGCCCCACAGACCGCCAAACAGCAGGATGGCGAACAGCACCCAGAAGCTGGAAAGACCGGTGGTGTTGCCCAGAATTTTGGGTCCGATGATGTTGCCGTCCAGCTGCTGCAAAACCAGCACGAACAGCACGAACCACAGCGCCTTGATGGGGTTTTGGATGAGGATGAGCAGCGTAGCTGGGATGGCACCGATGAAGGGACCGAAGAAGGGAATCACGTTGGTCACACCGATAATCACCGATACCAGCAGCGCACTGGGGAACTTGAAGATCAGACAGCCGATATAGCACAGCACGCCAATGATGGCAGAGTCCATGATCTTGCCGTTGATAAAGCCGCCGAACATTTTGTCCGCGTACTTCACTTCCTCGGTGATCAGCTGCGCCCAACGGGGACGGACGATGCTGTGCAGCACCAGCTTACCCTGCTGGACGAACCGCTTGCGGCTTGCCAGCATATACACCGCCACAATGATGCCGATGATCAGGTTTTTGGCCACCGTCACCACGTTCAGCACGCCGATGGCTGCACCGCTTACAATGTTCTGCATGGAGGGCAGCAGGGTGTTCTTGAGCCATGTGTTCCATGTGTCCAGATTGGTATTCAGGGCAGCGTAAGCCGAATTGAGCAGTTCCATGATTTGCTCGTTGTTTTCAATAAACTCCAGATGGTTTGCCCAGTTCATGAACTTTGTAATGTTGGCCTGCGCGGTGTAGTACAGGGTCGTCACGCTGGTAATCAGCTGCGGTACGATCATCATGACAAGCGCATACACCAGCAAAAGCCCGAACAGGATGGTAAGCGCCACGGACAGCGCGTTGATCAGACCGTTCATCTTTTCCGGGATGAATCGGTGCAAAAAGTTTTCGATGCTGTTGCACACCGGCTTGAGCAGGTAGGCAATGACGGCACCGTAGATAAAGGGCATCAGGATGCCGGTCAGGGTAGAGATGGCCGAGCCGAAGCCG
>ONZU01001547.1_pt1 | contig 11735 bp, 10 predicted proteins | sample 1671161 | NCBI WGS metagenome assembly ONZU01 (sample SAMN06348128, study PRJEB24527) | human gut metagenome | biome: human gut; feature: ankylosing spondylitis patient; material: feces | host: Homo sapiens | place: China | collected 2015-10
GTTTTTTCTTTCTTTGACCAGTTTAAACGCGCCCTGCTGCATCTCTCCGCCGGGTGGTCCTGGACTGCCCGGCGGGTTTCTTTCTGTTATGCATAAAACAGCAGACTAAATTTTAAGCTTATTTAACAATGTTTTGCCGCCCGGAGCGATTCGGCACATAGATTGCTTTTATGGTCGGACAGAATACAGGGCCGGGAAGCCCAGGCCAGGAGAGAAAGAAGGATGATCCCCTATGAAGTATGATTTCGACACCGTGGTGGACCGCGGCGGCAACCGCTCCGCCAAATACGACGAGCGGACGAAGAAGTTCGGCACCGACCAGGTGATCCCCCTGTGGATCGCGGACATGGACTTCAAGACCGCCCAGCCCATCGTCGACGCCCTCACCGCCAGGGCCCAGGAGGGCATCTGGGGCTATACCAGCCGCCCGGACTCCTATTTTGAGGCCATCCGGGGCTGGCAGAAGCGCCGCAACGGCTGGGACATTGACCCGAGCTTGATGAGCTTCAGCCTGGGCGTGGTGCAGTCCATCAGCGCCATGGTCAAGCTCTTTACCCCCGAGGGGGGCAGCGTGCTCATCCAGACCCCGGTGTACTCCGAGTTCTACGACATGACCGAGGCGTGGAACCGCAGGGTGCTGGAGAATCCCTTCGTGGAAAAGGACGGCCGGTGGGAGATGGACTGGGCCGACTTCGAGGCCAAGCTGGCCGAGGCCGACCTCTTCCTCCTGTGTAGCCCCCACAACCCCCTGGGCATCGTGTGGACGCCGGAGGAGCTGCGCCGTATGGTGGAGCTGTGCATCAAACACCGGGTGGTCCTGTTCTCCGACGAGATTCACTCCGACCTGATCTTCCACGGCAAGCGCCACACCCCCACCGCCTCCGTCTCCGACGAGGCCGCCCGGTATGTGGTCACCGGCATCTCCGGCACCAAGACCTTCAACCTGGCCGGCCTGCAGGCCTCCACTGTGGTGTTCCCCAACGCCCACATGAAGCAGGTCTTTGACCAGTTCTGGATGAACATGGACATCCACCGCAACAACGCCTTCTCCCTCACCGCCATGGAGGCCGCCTTCAACCACGGCGAGGAGTGGCTGGAGCAGCTGCTGCCCTACCTGTCCGCCAACTTCGACTTTGTGGCGGACTACTGCCGGGAGCACATTCCACAGATCAAGACCTGCGCCCCCGACGCCACCTACCTCATGTGGCTGGACTGCCGGGCGCTGGGCCTGGACAACGACGCCCTGCGCCGCTTCATGATCGAGCAGGCGGGCCTGGGCCTCAACGACGGCTGCTCCTTCGGCCGCAGCCTGAACGGCTACATGCGTCTCAACGCCGCCTGCCCCCGCAGCGTGCTGGAGCGGGCGATGAAGCAGCTCGAAGCGGCGGTCAAGGCCCTTTGAGCCCACACAGGACTGGTAAAAGGAGGTAAATTCCATATGGCGAACCTGCAAAAGAAGAGCTTCTGGCAGCAGTACGGCAACCTGATTCTCATCCTCAGCGGCATCCTGATCGGCGCCCTCATCGGCGTGGTCGCCCCCAACTTCGGCACCACCATCAAGCCCATCGGCGACATCTTCCTCAACCTGCTGTTCACGATCGTGGTCCCCCTGGTGTTCGTGTCCATCGCCTCCGCCGTGGGCGGCATGGCCAATATGAAGCGCCTGGGCAAGATTCTGGGCGGCACCATCGGAACCTTCATCTTCACCGGCGCCATCGCCGGCGTCTGCGTGCTGGTGTGGGTCAACCTGTTCAGCCCCTCAGCGGGCACCACCATCGAGCTGGTGGCCAGCGAGGTGGGCGAGGCACAGACCGCCGGCGAGCTGCTGGTCAGCTCCCTCACCGTGTCCGACTTCTCCGACCTGTGGGACAAGTCCAACATGCTGCCCCTCATCATCTTCGCCATCCTCTTCGGCTTCTGCGTCTCCGCCTGCGGCGGCGAGCAGAGCCCCATGGGCAAGCTGCTGGCCAACCTGAACGACATCATCATGAAGTTCGTGGGCATCATCATGCTGGTGGCCCCCATCGGCCTGGGCGCCTACTTCGCCAACCTGGTGGCCACCTACGGCCCCGAGATCATCGGCGACTACGGCCGCTCCATGCTGGTCTACTACCCCCTGTGCGCCCTCTATGGGGTGATCTTCTTCCCCCTCTACGCCTTCCTGGCCGGCGGCCGGCGCGGTGTGGCGGCCATGGTCAAAAACATCCTGCGCCCCGCCGTCACCGCCTTTGCCACCCAGTCCTCCGCCGCCACCATCCCCGTGAACAAGGAGGCCTGTGACAGCATCGGCGTGCCCAAGGACGTCAGCGATCTGGTGCTGCCCATGGGCTGCACCATGCACATGGACGGCTCCGTGCTCAGCTCCATCACCAAGATCGCCTTCCTCTACGGCGTGTTCGGCATGGACTTCTCCGGCGCGGGCACCTACGGCATGGCCATCGTGGTGGCCATCCTGTCCGCCTTCGTCCTCTCCGGCGCCCCCGGAGGCGGCCTGGTGGGCGAGATGCTGATCGTCTCCATGTTCAACTTCCCCGCCGAGGCCTTCCCCATCATCGCCACCCTGGGCTTCCTGTTCGACCCCGCCGCCACCTGCCTGAACGCCTCCGGCGACACCATCGCCTCCATGCTGGTCACCCGCCTGGTGGAGGGCAAGGAGTGGCTGGCCAAGGCCGCGGCCGCCAAAAAGAGCCGGGTCTGAGCTCCATTCACCTCTGTCTGTTCCATCCATTGATCCATTTATAAAAGGAGAATCTGCCATGACTATCATCAACACCGAGCACGCCCCCGGCGCCATCGGGCCCTACTCCCAGGCCTACGAGACCAACGGCCTTGTCATCACCTCCGGCCAGCTTCCGGTGAACCCCGCCGACGGCGCCATGCCCGAGGGCATCGCCGCCCAGGCCGAGTGGAGCTGTAGGAATGTGGGCGCCATTCTGGAGGCCGCCGGCTCCGGCTTCGACAAGGTGGTCAAGACCACCTGCTTCCTGGCCGACATCGCCGACTTTGCCGCCTTCAACGAGGTGTACGCCAGGTACTTCACCTCCAAGCCCGCCCGCTCCTGCGTGGCAGTGAAGGCTCTGCCCAAGGGCGCCCTGTGCGAGATTGAAGCCATTGCCGTAAAGTAAGGAGGAGACAAGATGAAAGTGACCGTGATCGGCAGCCACCTGTGCCCGGATACCCTGTACGCCCTCAACAAGCTGGTTGAGGCCAAGGCGGATATCACCTTCCAGAACCTGTCCGCCAGCCTGCCCGATCTGAAGGCCTATTTGGCCCTGCGGGAGAGCAGCCCCGTCTTCGAAGGCCCCAAGGCCAAGGGCTCCCTGGGCATCCCCTGCTTCGTGCGGGAGGACGGCACCGTCACCCTGGAGCTGGAGCAGGTGCTCAACTGAGTGGATGCGAGTAGCTGCCAATAAACCCTCCCCACAAAAGAATTTGAAGGGAAAGATCGTGTGAAAGAAAACCGTCCGGGTTGTCTTTCACGCCGGATCAAACGACTTTTCGAACCGTTCAAAAGGCTCCAAAAGTCCGGCAGCCTGTCGAAAACACATTTTCAACAGGCTGGAAGGGAGCGGCCCCCGGTGGGGCCGCTCCCTTGTGCGTTTTTACAGGTCGTTGCGGCACAGATCCTCCAGGGACTCCCGGCGGACTGCCACATAGGACTCGTTGCCGCCCCGGAGCATGACAATGGGAGGCCTGGGAAGGCGGTTGTAATTGGAGGCCATGGAGTAGTTGTAGGCGCCGGTGGTGCATACCGCCAGAATGTCTCCCCGGCCCACGCTCCCGGGCAGCAGGACGTGCTCCTGGATGATGTCGCCGCTCTCGCAGCAGCGGCCCACCACCGAGCAGGGAAATTCGGCGGGCTGGTCCAGCTTGTTGGCCAGCAGGCAGGTGTAGCTGGCCCCGTAGAGGGCGAAGCGGGGATTGTCGGGCATGCCGCCGTCCACCGAGACGTAGTTTTTATAGCCGGGGATCTCCTTGACCGTGCCCACGGTGTAGAGGGTCAGTCCCGCGTCTCCCACGATGCTGCGTCCGGGCTCCATGTGAATCTCGGGCAGGGCGATGCCCAGGCGGGCGCAGGCGCCCTTGGCCGCGGCGGCCACCTGGGCCACCTTGGCGTCCACGTCCAGAACGGGGTCGCACTCGACGTAGCGCACGCCGTAGCCGCCGCCCAGGTCAAGCTGCCGGGTCTGGTAGCCATGGGCTTTCTCCATGTGGGCGGCGAACTCCAGCATGATCACTGCGGCCCGTTCAAATACGTCCTCGGCAAAGACCTGGGAGCCCACGTGGCAGTGGAAGCCCACCAGCTCCACATGGGGCTGGCGGAGGGTGAAGAGGGTGATCTCCTCGGCCTGGCCGGTCTCGATGGCGCTGCCGAATTTGGAGTCCACCTTGCCGGTGGCGATGGCCTCATAGGTGTGGGGGTCGATGCCGGGGGTCAGGCGGAGCAGCACCCGCTGCTTAATGCCCCGCCGGGCGGCCTCCGCCTCAATGGCCTTGATCTCCTCCACGTTATCCGCCACAAAATAGCCGATACCGTGATCCATACTGTAGCGGATGTCCTCATCGGTCTTGTTGTTGCTGTGAAAGTAGGCCTGGCCCAAGTCGTAGCCCGCCCGGAGGGCGGTGTAAATTTCGCCGGAGGACACCACGTCAATGCCCATGCCCTCCTCCCGCATGATCTCATAGATGCGCTGGAAGGAGTTGGCCTTGCTGGCGTACAGGGGCCGGGCGCCGGGGCCGAAGTGCCTGCGGAACGCCTCGGTATACACCCGGCAGTTGGCGCGGATCCGGTCCTCGTCCATCAGGTAGAGGGGGGTGCCGTACTGCCGGGCCAGCTCCACGGTGTCCTGACCGGCAAAGAGCAGGCGCCCGTTGGAGACGGTAAGGTTGTCGCAGATCATGTCTCATTTCCTTTCTGTTTCTCTGGAAGATATCCCGCCCCGCAGGGGGCCCCGGGGGGATGCTATTTGGCGTGTCTGGCCGCAATGGCCCTGTCCAGCCAGTCCTTGCCGTCGGTGACGCGGGCGACGATGTAGCACACCACATAGTCGCCGGCGGAGTTGATCATTGTGGCCGGGGGATCTACCAGGTTGCCGATGGCCACCAGGATGGGGAAGGCAACCTCAATCTGCTGGGGGAAGAAGATGGAGCAGATGATGTACTCACCGATGTAGCCTCCGCCGGGCACGCCGGACATGCCCACCGAGGAGAGCACCGCCACAGCCACCACCGCCGGGAGCATGGTCCAGGGCATATCCACGCCCATGGCCCCCAGGACAAAGGCGATTTTCAGCACGCAGGAGAAGCAGGAGCCGTCCATATGCATGGTGGCGCCCATGGGCACGACCATATCGGCCACATCCTTGGGGATGCCGGTGTCCTCCGCCTCACGCAGGTTGGTGGGGATGGTGGCGGAGGAGGAGCAGGTGCCCAGCGACATGATGGCGGGCCTTGCGATGTGCTGGAACATAGTCTTGATGCCGTGCCTGCCGCCGCCGATATAGGCGAAGAGGGGAAAGGCGGTGAAGATGTAGATAAAGCACAGGGGATAGTACACCACCATGGCCCGGCCATAGGCGGAGGCCACGCTGGAGCCGTAGGTGGCTACCAGATCCGCAAACAGGGCGAAGAAGGCGATGGGGGCGTAATAGGTGATGATCTTCACAAAGGCCATCATCACTTCGGTCAGGCCGTCGAGGAACTTGCCGATGACGTGGTCGGGGCCGCCCACCAGATTGGTGGCAAAGCCGAACAGGATGGAGAAGACGATCAGCGGCAGCATGGCGCTGCGGCTCAGCAGGCCCACAAAGTCGTCGGTGGTGAAGAAGTTCACGATCATGTCGGCGAGGGAGGCGTGCTCGCCGATGGCCTCGGTGGCCATGTCGGTCCAGGGCTCCAGCACCGGGGGAACCAGCTTCATGACAATGAACATGATGACGGCGGCAACGGCGCCGGTGACCACGAAGGTGAGCACGGTGGTGCCCATGATCTTGCCTGCCCGTTTCCGGCTGCGTACGCTGGCCACGGAATTGGAGATGGAGGCGAACACCAGCGGCACCACCACGCAGAACATCATATTGATGAACACGGTGCCGGCGGGCTTGATAAAGTGACCAAATTCAGGAAAGAACCAGCCGGCCACGCAGCCGGCTACCATGGCAAACAGCATCAGGGCCAGGAAGCGGTAGTTCTTCATAACTGTGGATTTGTCCATAACAATACCTCTCTTTCTTCTAACACACAGAACTGCCGGTGGGGTATGCGGCGTCACCTCCTCTCTCAGTGTACCGCACCGGCGGCCGCTCTATCACTCAAAGGGGCAGTTCCTCGTCGGTGAGCTCCCCTTTTGCAACCATATTGGTGGGCCCGGTCAGAAAGAGGTGTTCCACCGTGGAGCCGCGGCGCTCCACATCCACCACCAGCTCCCCCCCCGTCATCTGGACGGCCACCGCCCGGCCGCTGACCGCGCCCTGGAGGGTCAGCACGGCGGCCACCGAGCCGGTGCCCGTGCCGCAGGCGTAGGTGAAGCCCTCCACGCCCCGCTCAAAGGTGCGCTCCCAGATCCGCCCCGGTCCCTCCACATCGAAGAAATTGACATTTGCGCCCTTGGGGAAGGCGGGGTGGGCCCGCAGCTTCCGCCCCAGGGCGAACAGCTCCGCCTCCGGCCGGCCGCGCAGTCCCGGAATCGGAACCACTGCGTGGGGCAGACCCGGGTATCCCAGCTCCACATAGGAGCAGGGATAGGTCTTGCCGTCCACCTCCACGGGGTAGTCCAGCCGGAGGGTGGTGGGCCGGTTGAGTTCGATTTTATACTGCCGCCGGGTGATGCGCCGGCCGGTGACCAGGCCAGCGGTGGTCTCCACCCTCTGGAGCTCTCCGGCCAGCCCGATCTCATAGCCATAGCGGCAGATGCACCGAGCCCCGTTGCCGCACATCTCGCCCGCGCTGCCGTCGGAGTTGTAAAACAGCATTCGGTAGTCCCCGCCGGACTGCGGCCGCTCCACCACCATCAGACCGTCCGCCCCAATGGACAGGCGGCGCTCGCACAGCCGCCGGGCCAGGGCGGGAAAGCAATCCGCCGACAGCCCCTCCTGTAGATTGTTGAGGATAATAAAGTCGTTGCCTGCGCCGTTCATTTTCCAAAACTGCATCGAAGGCTCCCTCCCATTAAACGTGCTCCTTGTCTCATTGCCTATGCAAGCTGCATGCCAGGCGGCCAAGGGGGGCGAAGTTCAGCGGTTCCAACAAAATATGGCCGTCAAATTCAGACAGAATCCGCAAAACATGAGGCGCAAGATCCAGCATACCCGGAACCTGGGTGAAAAAAACGGGAAAGGGAGTTCGGATTTCCGAACTCCCTTTCCCAAAAACAGGACGTGTTTAGTCCAGTTGGTATTCCTTCAGCTTGCCGTAAAACACGGTCTTGGACAGGCCCAGCAGCTCCATGGCCTTCACACGGCTGCCGCCGCACTGGGCCAGGGTCTGCCGGAGAATCTGCCTTTCCTCCCGCTTGAGCCGTTCCTTCAGCGTGAGCGGGGCGGGCGCTGTGCCCTCCAGGTGGATGTGCTCGGCATAGATAAGCTCCGACTCGGAGAGGGCCACGGCGTTCTCCAGTACGTTTTCCAGCTCCCGGATGTTGCCCGGCCAGTTGTAGGCCAGCAGCTTGCCAAAGGCCTCGCCGGACAGGCTCCTGGGCGGGACGCCGTACTTCTGGGGAATCTTCTCCATCAGCCGGTCGATGAGGAAGCACACGTCCTCGGGACAACTGCGCAGGGGAGGCAGCTCCACAGAGAAGGCGCTGAGCCGGTAGTAGAGATCCTGGCGGAAGCGCCCGGCGGCCACCTCCGCCCTCAGATCCCGGTTGGTGGCCGCCAGGATGCGCACATCCACCGGCACGGACCGGGTGGAGCCCACCCGGCAGACCACCTTGTTCTGGATTACACTGAGCAGCTTGGCCTGGATCTGGAGGGGGATCTCGCCAATCTCGTCCAGGAAGATGGTGCCGCCGTCGGCCGACTCAAAAAAGCCCGCCTTGCCCTGGGGGTTCGCCCCTGTGAAGGCGCCCCCCACATAGCCGAACATCTCGCTTTCAAACAGGGTGGGGGAGATGGTGGCGCAGTCCACCGTGACGAAGGGGCCGCGGCGGGGCTGGGCCTGACGGATGGCCTGGGCGAGGAAGGACTTTCCGGTGCCGTTCTCGCCGGTGATCAGGATGCCGCAGTCCAGCTGGGACAGCTTGTAGACCCGGTGCCGGACGGAGGCCGGCAGGGTGTCGAAGCCGAAGCGCTCCGCAAAGGACGCCTCCTGGGGCGCGTCCTTGCGGGCGGTCTCCCGGTAGGTCCGCTCGGCCATCTTGATGGCATTGTTGCGCTCCAGGATGGTCACATGGATATCCTCAATGTTCCGGAACTTGACGATCACTCCGTCCGGGCGTCCGCCCTCCGCCCCGGGCACGGGGAGAAGGGTGGCCACCAGCTCAAAGCCGTTGATCTCGTACTCCCGGTCCTCAAGCCTCGGCGCCTGTCCGTTGAGCACCCGGGCGAGATCCCGCTCAAACTGCGCCCCCTCAAAGAAGTCGCGGAAGTGATAGCCCTCCACCTGGAGGGACAGCCCGGCCGTTTTTCGCTGTAGGAGCCGCCCCGGAGCAGGGTGGCCGATGCCCTCCCTGCGGGCGGAGTAGCCCTTCTCCTGCCAGAACTTCACCCGGCCAGTCGCCCCGTCCAGAACCACCATCTGTCCAATGCAGCGGAAATACCCGATGGTGTAGACGGTGTCCCTTACCGTAACGGTGACGCTGCGGCGCTCGATGGACAGGCGGATCGGGATCCCCTCACAGACGGTCTCCAGACAGAGGCTGTCCGCGTCCTGGTCTGGCAGGAACTTGTAGACGGGCCGCCGGCCGGGCATGTCGAAGACGCCTGCCGCCACCAGCCGGTCGTTGACGCGGAGCCTGGGCTCCCGGATGCCGATACGGGCGAGATCCTCCGGCCGCAGCGCCCCGTCGTCCGCGCCGATGGCTGTGTCGGCGATCAGCACCAGGTCGCCCGGCTCCAACCGCCCGGCGGGGTGGGGGTGCTGGCTGTTGTGGTAGAGGCCGAACCTCACCTTGGCCTGCTGGTTGATATGGGTGATGATGCCATCCCGATCCAGGGTGAAAATGGCATGGGATGAGGAATCCATGAGACATTGCAGAAGATCCATAGCGGTGCTCCTCTCCGGGCGGGCCGGGAAATCACCTCTATTGTACGGGAGAAAGGAGCCGGTGTAAATACCGGATTTGGAGGGGGTTCGCCGCCTGTACGCAGAAACGCACCTGACTTCGGAGGGAAATCAGGTGCGCATTCCCCGTGGGGCTCAGCAGCGGGCGGAGAGGACGCGCAGGATGTCCTCTGCCGGGGGCGGGCAGCCCGGGACGCGCTCTTTGGCGTAGTTGCAGCAGGCGCCGATTCCAAGGCCGTCGAAGGGAATCCCCCGCCAGCCCTGGCCGATGGCTATGGGTAGGCCTTGTACGCCGCTGGTGTGGAGGGCGCGCACCAGGCTTGCGTAGCAGGCCGAGCAGGCGCTTCTGGCCTGGACGGTGCGGGTGAGGGCGGCCACGGCGCCGGAGGGGGCGGGGTAGTCCGCCGCCGCGGAGGGCTCGTTGAGGCGCACCACATCTCCCTCCTCCAGCCGGGTGGAGCCGGCCCCCCAGGCCTCGGCCATCTGGATATAGGGCGCCTGCTCCAGGGCCAGGCCCATAAGGCGGCAGCCGTAGGCGTCCAGCTGCACGGGGTCCTCACCCAGCAGCATCCGGCCCGTGGGGACGGGGTTGCCCCCCTCCTCAAAATCCAGATCCCCGCAGAGGCTGTCCACGATGGTCAGCTCCGGCCGCAGGGCGGCGGCCAGGGCGGCGATGGGGCGCATCAGCCCCTCGGAGTGGAAGCGCCGCTTCTCCCGGTCGGGCAGGCAGCCCTTGCAGTTTTTTAGGGCGCAGGTCATGGCGGTCTGGCAGTGGCCCTTGAGCACGGGCAGGTTGATGAGGTAGTCCGCGTCCAGGGCGCGGCAGCAGATGTCCATGGGCCGCAGGGGGGTGTCCACCCGGCGGGTCTTGTCCCGCTTGAGGTCGAAGAGGGGCACGCCGTACTTCTTCCCCACCGCCTCGTATCCCGCCGCCCGGAAGGCCCGGCCGGTGTCGTCCCCCACCCAGGAGCCCTCGATGATGGAGATATCCCGGAAGCCATGGTCACGCAGATACTCGATGGCGCCGGACAGGACGCCGGCGTGGGTGGTGGCGCCGGTTTCGGGGGAGGCGGCCACCACCAGGTTGGGCTTGAGGGCCACCGAGGCCCCGGAGGGGATTTTGCACGCTGCGCCGGCGGACTCCATCAGGGCGCGGGTCATGGCGTGGGCATTGGTGCCAAAGATCTCATAGATGCGGCTCATTGCGGCAACTCCTTTTCTTGCGCGGCGCACTCGGGACGGAAATAGGCGGCGGCCAGGGCGATGAAATACTGGGCGGATTTGGACAGGTAGCGATTGCGCCGGTAGCAGGCAGACACGGTCCAGGCGGGATGGGCAGACAGGCGGAAGCAGGCCACGTCCTCCACCCCCTGGACGTAGTAGGCGGGGACGATGGAGCAGCTCAGCCCCTTCTGTACCATGGAGACATTGGCCCGGTTGCTGGCGGTCTCCAGAAAGAGGTTGGGCTTTCGCCCCGCCCGCTCAAACAGGGGGGCGATGACCTCCCGCTGGGTGGAGGAGCGGTAGATGAGGCAGAAGGTCAGGTCCCAGAGGCACTCCGTGTCCAGCACCGTCAGGGGCGCGCCCGGCGGCGCGGCCCTGGCCGCCAGCGGATGGCTGCGGGGCGTGATGAGCAGGAACTCCTCCCGCAGGAGGGGGACGCAGGTCAGCCCCGGAACCTCCCCCTCCGGCCTGGAGATGAAGCCCAGATCCAGCTCGTCCCCGGCCAGCATCTCCAACTGCCGCCGGACGCTGATCTCCCGCGGGGTCACTGTCACCTCGGGATAGCTCTGATAGAACCGTGGGTACACGGCCATGAACATCTCCATGCCCCGCTCCGGGGCGAAGGCAAGGGAGAGGGTGCCCCGCCTCCGGTCGGCGATGTCGTGGATGATGCGGTAGGCCTCGTTTTTTAGCTCCAGCATCCGGCGGGCGTAGTCCGCGTAGACCCTGCCGGCCTCAGTGAGGGCAAAGCTGCTGCGGGAGCGGAAAAAGAGGCGGGTGCCCAGCTCATGCTCCAGCTTCAGAAGCTGCTGGTCCAGGGCGGACTGGGTGATGAACAGCTTGGCCGCGGCCTTGCTGATGCCGCCCTCCTGGGCGATGGTGAGAATATAGGTCATCTGTTTGACGTCCATGGCCGATCACTCCTTGCCGGTAAAAGGGCGCGCCCCCGGCTCCGCGTGGGAAGGTCGGGGGCGCAGCGGGGGAAAGGAACCACTCAGCGGCGGATGAGAAGCACCGCCACGTCGTTGACATTGGTGCCCGTCGCCCCCGTGTGGAGCAGGCCGCCGCAGGCGGCCAGGGCGTGGTAGGCGTCGTTGTTCTTCAAAACCTCAAAGATGCGCACGCCCTGCCTGGCCAGCCGCTCCTTTGTCCCGCCGTCCACGAAGCCGCCGGCGGCGTCGGTGGGGCCGTCGGTGCCGTCGCTGCCCAGAGAGAACACCGCCGTGTCCTCCAGTCCGGCGATGCCGGCGGCGGCGGAGAGGGCCAGCTCCTGGTTGCGCCCGCCCAGGCCG
>ONZU01001549.1_pt1 | contig 11725 bp, 8 predicted proteins | sample 1671161 | NCBI WGS metagenome assembly ONZU01 (sample SAMN06348128, study PRJEB24527) | human gut metagenome | biome: human gut; feature: ankylosing spondylitis patient; material: feces | host: Homo sapiens | place: China | collected 2015-10
ACCTCCAAACTGAGTAATTTTATCTTACATCAGTTTGGAGGTTTACACAAACTTTGGGATACTCCCGCTCTTTTGTCTCCACTCCTTCTGCGACCACTTTCATATCAAGTCTGTGTGCAAGTTCAATAATTGACATTACTATATTATTATATTTTTTATTTTCACCAAGTTTTTGCACAAATCCCATATCAAGCTTTATTATATCAAAATCGTAATCTCTTAATGTGCTGAATGATGACATACCACTTCCGAAATCATCAATAAGAAGCTTTACACCGTTATCGTGAAGCTGCATAAGAAAATTGGTACCTTTACCGGAAACATCTGCATATGCCGACTCAGTTACTTCATAATTAACCATCTGTTTTGAATAGTGTTCATCTTTTACATCATCAATAATCAAATCCATGATTTCATCATCCATCAGATCCATTCTTGATAAATTGACTGCGACACGAACAATCTTTTTTCCGTTTTTATATCTATTTTCCATAAATCTACGGACACTTTTATGTACATATGTATCAAGCTTTGTTATGTGCCCGCTTTCTTCAAGTGCAGGAATAAATTTACCCGGTAGTATTACGCCTTTTGGTGAAACCCAGCGCACAAGAGCTTCCGCCGATGATATCTGCTTCGTTTTTGCATCATATATAGGCTGATAAAACACTTTTATCTCACTATTTTTTATAGCATCATCCAGCTGAATCAGAGCAAGACTTCTTTGCTCATAATCATATTTCATGTCTTCATTAAATATAGCATACGGCTGTACATACTGATTAGGTATATATAATTTTGCAAGCTTTGCCCTGTCACACATATCAGAAACACTCAAATCCGTGTCTTTCGGTATATAATAAATGCCGCATCTTACATATATATCTACTTTCATCCCATCTTTATCATAAACACGATGAAGTATTAATGTGAGCTTTTCAAAATCCAGATTGTTCTTATCAACCAGCACAACAAATCGGTCCGCTTCTATCCTTGATATTGCAAGCGGTTTCAAAAATGAAGTCTGTAAAGTATTAACAGCCTGATGTAACACCGTATCTCCTGCTGCATAACCATATAAATCATTAATCGCCTTAAACTTCTGAATATTAAAATATAAAAGTGCAAAATCTTTGTCAGGATTATTTTTAATTATATTTTCTGCTTTATGAACAAATCCTTCACGGTTTAATGCACCCGTAACACTATCAGTCTCGAGTTCTTTTGTCATATCTTCAACAACAACAAGAATAATACCTTTTTTCTTATCAAACCAGTGATAGCTGTATCTTTCAACTTTATTTTTTATATTATAAACATTAAATGAATACACTCCAGCTATATTCATGTTATCATTAAGGTAATCAAGTGCCGTACATTTTAAGAACTGCTCTTTACTTTCATTGGCAATTCTTATCTCACTCATCTGCTTTACTATATCATCATATACATATGACTTCTGTTCTTCAAATTCCATGCCCTCAAAGTGAGCAGCACGCATATACAGATTTCCTTTACAACTGTCTATAATTCCGATTCCTATATAATCATTGTTATACAGAATTTTACTTATCTCTTTGTCAATATATTTTAATGTTCTGTCTTTCCAGACCGCATATGCTTCAATATGACCGTTGTACGGATTTTTTATAAGACTGACACGCACTTTGTATAATTTCAAATTGCCATTTTCACCATAATAACTATGATAAAATTGTATATTACGTTCACCTTTTTCAAAGTCTTCCAACAGAGCTTTTCTGGTGAAACCGTTCTTAAACTCTTCCAGATTATATCCATCAGAAATATTAGGATATATGTATTTATCAAGCCAGCATCTCACAGAAATATTATTTAATTCATTGTCATTATACTTATGCTTACGTGTTATAAGAGCAAGCATCTTATCATCCGTAACATCTATATATATAGAACAAACCCTATCCTTTTCTCCCGTCAGCAGAAAGTTCATTCTTTCCTGATATAGCTTTTCATGATGCCCTGTATCAATACTCAATGATTTATCCATATGCATTACCTACCAAATTTTACACGTCTAATATATTTCATATTAATAATGATAACATAAAAAAGCCGGAAATCAATATTAATTTTCAATAAAGATTTCCGGCATAAAACCATTTTTTTTATTTAGAAAACAAGTCTATTATTATTTTGTACCAAAAATTCTGTCTCCAGCATCGCCAAGACCCGGACATATATATGCATTTTCATTGAGCTGTCTGTCCAGATGTCCTACATAAATCTGAACATCAGGATGAGCCTTATGAAGCTTCTCAAGACCTTCCGGTGCAGCTATAATACACATAAATTTAATTTTCTTGCCACCATGCTTTTTAATCTGATCAATTGCATCTACTGCTGAGCCGCCTGTTGCAAGCATTGGGTCTGTTACAATAATAAGCCTTTCTTCAATAGGGCTTGGAAGTTTGCAATAATATTCATGTGGTTCATGAGTTTCCTCATCTCTATACATACCGATATGACCTACTTTTGCAGTCGGTACAAGGGCAAGAATACCTGAAACCATACCAAGACCAGCTCTAAGAATCGGAACAACCGCAAGTTTACGTCCAGAAATCATAGGAGTCATGCATTTTTCAATTGGAGTTTCAATCTCTACATCTTCAAGTTCAAGATCTCCCATTGCCTCAAAACCTTCAAGCATAGCAATCTCTTCTACAAGCTTTCTGAATTCATTAGTTCCTGTTTCCTTATCTCTCAAAATTGAAATTTTGTGCTGAATCAACGGATGTTCAAAAATTGTAATATTTTTTTCTTCTTTAAAATTAATCATAACTTAACCTCTGTTTTTCCATCTATATAGATGTATTATTTGCTTTTTAACTATTTTTCATCATCTGTGTTGCTTACATATACACCACGGCTTTGGTCTCCGCTTGGATTTACACCAAACCTATAATCATTACCCGGTAAAACAGCATTAAGGATAATACCTGCAATAGCTGCGATAGCAAGTGCTGTGAGTGTAATATGAGTTCCAGCTATTGTGAATGTAAGTCCATCTGAAAAACCAAGACCGCATACAAAGATTACACCGGCAATTATAAGGTTACGTGACTTTGTAAGGTCTACCTTATTTTCAACAACATTTCTTACACCAATAGCTGAAATCATACCATAAAGCATAAATGAAACACCACCGATTATGGCTGCCGGCATTGTTGAAATAATCTCTGAAAACTTAGGTATAAATGAAAGTATCACTGCGAGGCCTGCAGCAATTCTTATTACTCTTGGGTCATATACCTTTGAAAGTTCAAGAACACCTGTATTTTCACCATATGTAGTATTAGCCGGTCCACCAATAAGACCTGCAAACGCTGTAGCAAGTCCATCACCCATTATTGTTCTGTGAAGGCCCGGATCTGCTATAAAATTCTCATCAACAGTAGCTGATATAGCTGACATATCTCCAACATGTTCCATCATTGTTGCAATAGCGATAGGTGCCATTACAAGAATTGCTGTAATATCAAACTTGCAAATCTGGAATTTTGGAAAACCAATCCAGCTTGCTGATGAAACAGATGCAAAATTAAGTATTGCTGAACCATCAGGATTTGTAACTCCAAATGCATTAAGAATTAATGCAAAAGCATATGAAATGATTACACCCATAAGGATAGGAATAATCTTAAACATTCCCTTGCCCCAGATATTAAATATTATTATTACAGCAAGTGCAACTACGGCAAGAAGCCAGTTAGTTGAAGCATTAGATATTGCTGATGAAGCAAGTGAAAGACCAATACAAATAATAATTGGTCCTGTAACTACCGGTGGAAGGAATCTCATAACTCTGTTCACACCGACAAGCTTAAAAATTAAAGCTATAACAAGATATAACAGACCTGCTACAACGATACCGCCACATGCATATGCAGCTTTCTCATTAGCACCCATATCGGCATAAATTCCTGTATTGAGATTGGCTACTGTATAAAATCCACCAAGAAATGCGAATGATGAGCCAAGAAATGCAGGAACTTTAAATTTTGAGCAGACATGGAAAATTAATGTTCCAATACCGGCACAAAACAGTGTAACAGATACTGTAAGACCTCTTGTTATTGGTTCGCCACATGCATTCTGAAAATATCCTGCTACAAGAATAGGTACCAGAATCGTAGCTCCAAACATGGCAAACATATGCTGTATTCCAAGAATCAGCATTTTCGGAATTCCGAGCTGTCGTGCATCACGAACAGCTTCTTGATTTTTCTCGTTCATTAGTTTTTCTCCCTGTTAAAAATAATTTACATAATGATAACATATTTTACCCAGTTTTTAAACATGCTTTTTCATTTAAAAAACAGCAATTTAAAAAATAGCAAATATATCTGTACTTTCTTGAAGTGTCTTTGATATAGCCTTATTTTCTTTCATTTTGCTACTGATATTAACTATATCTTCAACAAGGTTCTGTGTATTTTCTGCCGTGCTGTTGACACCCTCCGCACCTTCATCAACCGCAGCCGTAATAGTGTTAATAGAACCTGCTATCTCATCAATGTTTTTCTTTAAAGCGTCAGTTTTTAATACAAACTCATTCATAGCATCTTCAATATATGATGCATTATTTTTATATGAAGCACCACTATCAACAAACCTTTCAAATTCAGGGAGTATAGTCTGCTGCATATATTTAACAAGATTGTTAGCGTTATCCGATAAATTAGATACTGCTTTAACTACAACCGAATTTATCTGTTGTATTCTGTTTGCTGTTTCTCTGCTTGAATCCGCAAGCTGGCGTATCTCTTCTGCAACAACTGCAAATCCTTTTCCTGCTTCTCCAGCCCTCGCTGCCTCAATCGATGCATTCAATGCAAGAAGATTGGTCTGGCTTGATATATTTAAAATATCATTAGTCAGATTATTAACCTGGTCAACACTTTTGCTGTCTTCAATCGCATTATTTAGTACTTCCAGTATCTCACCAACCTTTTCACTTGTCTGTTCCATATTGTTTCTGGCATTACTTTCCATATTATCAGCATCTTCTTTCATCTGTTTAGAAAATGTATTAATTTCATTTGACTTTGATGCTATTATATCAACGTCTTCACGTACATTATTCGCACTGTCATTAATAACATTAACTGATTGTCCTACATCCTGCATAGTTGCAGATAATTCTTCTGTCATTGCTGATAAATCAGAAGCACTATCATTAGAGGCAGCCACACTTTTATCTACGGCCTCTACAACGCCTTCCATCAGGTTTGTATTCTCAATAATCAGTTTAAGTATTCCCTGAAGTTTTTCCATAAAAATATTAATTCCATTACCGAGATCAGCAATCTCATCATTAGACAGTATTGTAACTCTCTTAGTAAGATCACCTTCTCCATTATCTATTCCACTTATAATTTCCCTAATATCTTTATTCGTTGCAAGTATCGGTTTTATAATATATTTCATAACACAATACAATGCTGTAAGCAGTAACAATATACTTATTGCAATAATAACAATACTACATATAAGAGAACCGGTATATACTGCCGAAAGTCTTTCTCTTGCAGTTGAAGCTGTAGAATTAGCATGTTCTTTTAATACATTTATATTTTCCTGTATTGCACTGCTGCTATCGCTTACTACTCCGTTTGCCAATGCATATGCCTCTTCTTTCTTACCAAGTGCACTATATGCCATAATACTTCCAAGCTTTTTTTTCATAATTTCATAATTCTGTACAAGTGAATTATAAACTTCCTGATCAGAATCACTGACATACTTCTTATAATCTTCAAGATTATTTTCAAGTTCTGACTGTTCCTTCCTTATATTTTCCACTACAGAAATCATTGTATTAAGGTCAGTTGCAATAATATGAGACAACCCCAGCTTATGTATTGACTGTGTTGCATTCTGGATTTCACCTAGTTCTGATATACTATTCATACAATCATCCGCAATATCAGATGCATTTGAATTAACCATTCTTATATTATTAATAGCCATTATATTTGATACCACAGATAATATTCCAAGAATAAATACGGGAATAAGTATCAGTACCTTTAAGCTTGTTCTTTTTTTATTTACCATAAAAGTCTCCATTCTGCTTATCTTAATATCAGCAATGTAATATCATAAAAGCCATCACTTAATAGTTGATGCTGTAATACCATTAACAAGTTTATCCATAAGCTCCTGGTCTGTCATTCCATTATTAGTTCCACTCAATATCGTATCGCCAAAATCTTTGCATGCATCCCAGAAACTGTTGCCAACTCGCTGCAATGTTCCATATTTAGACTGTTCAATTACAGCTTGTATTGCTGGAACTTTTTTCACTTCATCTGAAGCTGCCACATTTATGTTTGACGGTCCCTGATTACGCTCTTTAAATCTCAGTTTTTGATTATCTTCATTAGTCATCCAGTCCGCAAGTCTGCATGCCCAGTCCCTATTCTCTGAATATGCATTAACCCCCATCATCTTATATCCGGTAAAAGAAGACATCTGTACTTCCTTGCCTGCAACAGTATATGTCGGAAGTTTACATGCACCATAATTTTCGCCATATATTGCTTTTACATTCATAACATCCCATACACCGCTTATACCTGCTATAACATCCCCTGACTTCATTGCAGCCGCAATATCTCCATTAGGCATGCTTACAAAACCAGGATTTGATGCTATAGCTGAAAGTGCTGATTTAATATCCGTTCCTTTAATATCACCAGATTCAGAATTCCAATTACATTTATTAGTTACACCATCAGGATTAATTGATAAATTAAGTCCTGTATTACCAAAAAATGTATACATGTACCACCCCGAATTAAATTCCATGGCAAACTTCTTTCCTGATGATGCCGCTACCGACATCATTTTATCCAATGACTTTACATCATCAGCCGAAAAATAATTTTTATCATAGTACATAAAATAACCGTTATCAGCTGTCATAGGATATGCATATATTTTATCATCTAACGTAGCCGCTTTCACCGATTCTTCAATATTAGCAGATTTTACTTTTTCAGCATCAGGTATCTCAACCAGAACACCACCTGCAACAAGTGATGTAAGCTGATCATCAGGAAATGAAAAAACATCTGCACCATTATGTACATCTGTAAGCATTACATCTCTTACTTTAGCATCTGCCTGAACATCAATTGTAATATCAAATTGTGCCTCATCTTTATAATGTTCTTTAAAACTCTCCACCATTTTTGATGTTGTATCAACATTATCTTTCTCGCTCCATACAGTAAGCTTTACAATATTATTATTTTCGTTGTCCTCTTCTTTTTTAACGTTATCTGTTCCATGTATACCACACCCTGAAAACAGAAGTGCAGATACCATAAAAACTGACATAACTTTCCTTATTTTTTTTTGCATAACAAAATTTCTCCTTTTTTTATTTTTTTACCATATTCATGTGCGTTATTCCCGTGATTCTGTCGTAAATCATATTTCTGGTATCGCTGAAAAGGCATAATACCAGGTCAACGACAAAATATGCCGCTATTATTATAAATATCCCGCATCCGATGCCATAAAATACATATTCCCAGCCGGTGGCTGTTTCTGTCAGTTTATATAAGCCATATGCATATATAAGTGAAGGAAGCTCTATCATATATAATATGATGTATCTGAAAAACAACCTGAAAATTCCAGCTTCTTTAAAATTGGTGCGGTCAGCCATAATATTTTCATTTGTGCCATTCACAAGCCTTATATTAACAAGTGCTTTTCCAACAGTCCGGCCTTTTGATGCAGCTGTAACAACAGTAAACACAATTGTTACATACGCCGAAATGCACATGATATAACGTGAATCATATATTATATTAATAATTATTTCTTTGTTAAATACAAAAAAGCCCACAACAGGTGCAATTATCAATGCAATATCAATAATCCACGCAACAATTCTTCTGAATTCTGATACAATCTCACCACGACTGTATGCCATCTCATCCAATCTTTCTCTTTTGGGTATAAAAAATACAAAAAGCGGCGTGATTAAATATCCAGTCATTCCACCAAGAGTATTACATATAAGGTCATCAATCTCAAAAAATCTGTATGGATATCTATATACTCCATACAGACCAGATAACTGTGTAAGCTCAAAAAAGAGGCTGTACGCAAATGACATTATAAGCACCTGCCACCATTTTCTTCTGAAATAATATCTCAGATACACTCCAAATGGCAGTAATAAAAGTATATTAAATATTATCTGCCAGAAATCAGCACAGCTGAATATATTAATATATGTTGCCGGACTTTTAAAATTAATATGTGAATTTACAATCACTCTTTTAACCGCATCAAACGGCACAAGCAGCATGCACGCTGAGTCAGGTGATACAGAATCAAGCGGTGGGAGCGGCAGTATTGTCATAAAATATGACGCCAGCATATAAAATATAAACGTATATATAATTCCGGTTCTCAACACAAGTATAGAACCATATTTGTGATATTCATACAAAATATATGGTATTGTAAAAAGCAATGCAAGAACCGGAAAAACATAACACGCTGATATTATAGGTTTTAAATATATCTGCATTTTTTTAAACTTCGTAATCAAGACATGATCTTATTGCTGTATATGGTCTTACTTTACCGTCTGCAACCGCAACATGCTTAGGATTAACAGCATATGCTTTTAATGCATCAACACTCTCAAATGTTGTATCAAGCATTACATCAGCTGTCGATGACTCAAGCCCGTTAATATTTACATGGACATCAATAAGTCCCGGAATCTGGCCTGCAAGTCCCTCAAGTCCTTCCTTTATATCTTTTTTTACACTTTCTTTTTCTTCTTTGCCAAGTTCATCTTTTAATTTCCATAAAATTACGTGTTTAATCATAACTTTTATCTCCAATCTGTTTTTTACTGATATTCTAATATTATACTATATTTCGAGCTGTTTTGGCAGAAATATCAATATTTTTATTTCACAATCAGATAACTTGTAATGCAATAAAGCGTCTGTCCATTGTATACAACACGCGACCAGCCAACTTCATTGTTATAACCTGTCCTTGTAAGAATCGTTCCATTTTTAACCGACGCAACAACAACCGAATCCGAATCCGTATAACTTGGCTTCGACCTCAGATTAACTTCATCTTTCGGAGTTACCTCATCATTGCAGCTTATAAACTGAGTCATAAACTGCTGTGTTTCTGTCTGCGTCGGTGCGGACAAATCGGTTGTAAGATAGCTTGATACAGCATAAACATTCTGACCGTTATAGTTAAGCCTTGACCAGCCGCTGTCACTGATTCCTGTTCTTGTCACCGTCTCACCGTTATTTAATGTCGCAATTATTGTTGAATCAGTGTCCTGACTAGGTTTATTTCTTAATCTTACATATTCTTTTGCTGTAACAGTATCATTTACCGATGTAAAATTCATGTTTGCTTCAACATCTGCACTTGCAGCCGCAGCCGTCTCACCGCTCATCGTTCCCGCACTCTGGCTGTATCCGAAATATGCAACATTTATATCAACATTTGTGCTTATTCCGCTTACATTTCCATTACTTGTATACTGCCACATTGCACATGCTCCCGAATAAGATGTTGAGGATGTATCCGGATAAGGAACTGACGGATATTGTGCAACCCACATTTTATAGTTATTTTCAAGTGTTGATGTATTCCATCTGCTGTTTCCTGTAAGATGCGATGCTGAAGCATAAAACATTGGCGTGTAACCTCTTGAATATATTTCCTGTAAAAATGCATCTGCAACATTAGTCCTGTCATCATTAGACATACCATTCTGCCTGCTGTCCGCCGAGTCAAAGCCCTCACAATCAAATGCCACAGGATAAGTTATATTATAATTTGCAATATAATCTGCAACCCAGCCAGCTTCTTCAATTGCTTCACTCTCATTTACCGCTGATGAGAAAAAATATACTCCGACTTTTATTCCGTTGGCTGCTGCCTGCTGCATGTTATATTTTGCATTAGTATCAGCATATATTACACCGGTTTTCTGTGTTCTGTAACCGACTCGTATCATTGCAAAATCAACACCGGATGACGCTACTTCCGCCCAGTCTATAGTTCCCTGATATTTAGAAACATCTATGCCGATTGTCGTATCTGCCGTTTCATTGCCTCCCGCCGAAAGAGTGACCGAAGCACCGCTTCCTTCATCTGACATTCCCATGTCGGCCTCATACTGAGGGTCTTCCTGCTTTTCTTCATCAGAAGAAAGTGTTGCCGTATCAGAAGCACAGCCTGTCTGCGTCACACTCTGTGCAGTTGTAGTCTCTGTTACAACATCAACCGTTCCGGCTGTCTTATTCTTTTTGCCGGAATTTATCACAACAACTATAACAACTGCAATTATTGCCACTGCAAGCAATGCCGCAACAGGAATGATTTTTCTTATGTCAAACGGCTCGTCTGTAAGATATCCGAACTCGTCTTTGTCTTTCTTAAATAATTTTATAAATTTATTCATAACATAATCTCCCAATATTTCATAATCTGCTGCCACCACCAAATGTGCACATACATGTGTATTGACTCTGACTCATTAACTGCTGAAATCGGATAAATATCTCTTAATCATAAATGCACAAAAATACGGAAATGTGTACACATTATCACTGTATCCTATATTACTATCGGCAAGCTTAATACCAAATTGAATATCAGAATAACTTTTGTTTTTTATAAGCTGACGCAGTGATTTTGAACTGTTATTATTTGATTTCACTTCTATAGGAACAAGACAATTTTTTGTTCTCGCAAGAAAATCCTCTTCTAATGTTGAATTATCTTTCTTATAATAGTATAATCCTAATCCTTGTTTTATAAAAGCTTCCGCAACAAAATTTTCATACAGTGCACCTTTATATATTCCAAGATTTTTATTTGCTCTCAAATCATCCTGAGCCTCTTCGTCCATTGTTGATATAAGCAAACCTGTATCAGGATAATATAGCTTAAATTTTGTTTCATCATAGTTACCTTTCAGCGGAAGTTCAGGATAATTAAGGCAATAGCATATTGAGACAACGCCTGAATCTTTCAGCCAATCTATACATCCTGTATATTCACGTCCTCTTGCATTTTTACTTATCATGCTGTATTGGAATTTTTTATTTTCTTTTGCAAGCTGGGCAGGTACATTTCTGTAAACACTTACAATTTTAGTCTGGTCAAGCCCTTCTGCATATTTTCTTATATCCTCCTCGTAATCAAGTCTTATCTGATTCTGTATATCCAATGTGTCAGAAAAACTGTTTGTCTTAATATACCGTTTTACAACTGCGGGCATTCCTCCAAGAATACAATAATCAAGAAATGTTTTCTTAAATACTGTAAGCTGTGTCTCGCTAAACGGCTTTAATTCTTTCATATGATTAAATATATCTTCAATCACATCACTGCCATATCCTTTTGCCCACAGAAATTCCTCAAAATCCATTGAAAACATTTCATAATCGGTTTTGTAGCCAACACTGTTACTGTGAATTTTTTTATAATTAACCCCTAATAGTGAACCGCTACATATTACATCAAATCTTCCGTCAATTTTAAATGCTTTCAAAGATGTTGCTATGTCAGGATAATCCTGTATTTCATCAAATATCATCAATGTCTCATATGCTATAAACTTTTTTTCAGGTGATAACAATGTTATATTTTTTATTATGCTTTCAAC
>ONZU01001570.1_pt1 | contig 11563 bp, 5 predicted proteins | sample 1671161 | NCBI WGS metagenome assembly ONZU01 (sample SAMN06348128, study PRJEB24527) | human gut metagenome | biome: human gut; feature: ankylosing spondylitis patient; material: feces | host: Homo sapiens | place: China | collected 2015-10
ATCCTCTGACCCGCGACAACGCGGCGCTGCTGATCTACAACGCTCTGGACATCGAAATGATCCAGAAGTACGAGAACGGCTACGCAATTGCCTTTGGGGATCACCGTACCCTGCTGTCCACTAAGTACGGCGTGTACAAGGTGGAGGGCGTGGTCACCGGCAACGAGTGGGCCCAGCTGGAGGATACCGACAGCGAGGATTCCCTGGCCACCGGCAAGACCAAGATGGATCACGTAAAGGTCTACAAGTCCACCACCAGCAACACCGTTGTGGGCGAGTATGAGGAGGAGAAGAACCCCGTTATCTTCAACGTGTCCACTCCCGTCGACATGCTGGGTCAGACTGTGACCATGTATGTGCGCAAGACTACCGTTCTGGCCAACTCCGAGGTTCTGGGCGTGTATGTGAACGGCAACAACAACGTGGTCAAGACCACCGCCGACACCCAGGACACCATGAAGGACTTCCTGAAGGGTACCGGCCTGAGCGTGGACGGCGATACCGCCTACTACGTCAACTACGGCGTAATGAAGGACGAGGCTGCCGCCACCAAGGCCATGGGCTTCGAGTCCGGCGACCGCTTCAACAGCGTGAAGGGCAAGACCAACGGCTACGGCGTGGAGCTGACCGCCATCGACAACGATAACGACGGCGAGGTTGAGTACGTGCTGTACCTCCAGGAGACCCTGTCCCAGGTCATCGCCAAGAGCGACTCCAAGGAGACCACCACTCTGAACACCTTCAACTCCAACAAGGCCATTGACAACGAGGACATCGTGACTGAGGCCGACCTGGCTGAGGGCGACCTGGTTCTGACCGTCTCCTACGGCGGCCGCTACTATGTCTCCGAGCCCCAGGTGATCACCGGCCAGATGGAGTCCTATGCTGCCAACAAGGAGAAGGAGCAGACCATCACCGTGGGCGGCACCGAGTACCACCCCTCCTACATCCAGTACAAGGCTGACACCGCTGACAACACCTATGAGTTCGACGTGCTCAAGTGCGACAACGGCGGCGTGGAGTTCGACTCCGACTACGACTTTATCCTGGACAGCAACGGCAACGTCATTGCCTACCGTCCCTCCGAGCAGGGCCTGTACGACTACGCCCTGGTTCTGGACTCCGGCTATGAGCCCGGCGCCTTTGCCTCCGATGCCTCCGGCAAGATCAAGGTCCTGCTGGCCGACGGCACCGAGGGCGTCTACACCCTGAACTTCTCCGCCTCCGCCAAGAACGTGGGCGAGCAGGTTGCTGACGTTCTCACCACTAACAGCCATACTGAGAAATACAGCAAAAATCAGGGCATTCAGGAGCTGAAGGGCTTCCTGGGCACCTCCGACTCCGACAACTCCGCTACCGCCCCCTGGAAGACTCCTGTTGAGACTGGTAATACCGGCGCCTTTGTCAACAAGAACATTGATACGACTGGTACTGCTGGTATCAACGACGCCGACTACAAGGACGGCCGCGCTGCTGGCTATGTCATCGCCTACTCCCTGAACGATGACAATGTGCTGACCATTAAGTCCATCGTGGGCAGCAACGACGAGGTTTCCGTGGTGACCGACGTCTTCAACCCCGCCGACGTGAAGCAGCAGACCATGAGCAGCGCCTATGAGACCGGCGCCGCCCGTATCCGCTACAACAGCAACAACAGCCAGATCACCGTAGACAAGAACACTGTGGCCTTCTATTATGACAACAGCACTCCCAGCGATATCACCTACGGCGTGGCTGTCGGCTACAATGAGATGGCTCATGTGGATAACAACAAGATTGTTTCCGCCCGCTTCCTGGACAGCAAGTCCACCCTGGCCTCCACCGTGCTGTTTGACGCCAAGGGCGTGGCCGTGGAGAAGGACTATGCCTTCGTTCTGAGCCGCAGCAGCGTGGACAGCAAGTATGCCACCCTGAACGTGGTTCTGATGGATGGCACTGTGACCACCCTGAAGATCACCCGCAACGACTACAACAGTATCTTCAACACCTCCGACGATTTCAGCATTCCCTATGCCTACACCACTGACGGCAACGGTGTTTCCGACCTGACCAAGCCCAACTTCTCCAGCGATGACAACCAGGCCAGCAACCTGGAGATCGTCCGCGGCTATGCCCGTCAGCTGCGCACCGGCACCGTGGCCCTCTACACCGACAAGACCATGACCAACCTGGTTACCGGTACTTACGGCGACGGCACCTTCACCTATGAGAACAACATCTGGAACGTGGAGGACGTGGACAACAGCTATGAGAAGGCTCCTGTCGGCTCCTTCTCCGAGAACGTGGGCCGCGAGGTTGTCATGGTCATCGACAGCGACAAGAACATTGTCCGCGCCGCCTACATTCTGAGCACCCTGGACGGCGTGTATGCCGCCAATGCCAACATTACTGTTCAGCCTGCCGCGAACTCCAATATTACCGAGAACCAGGCGCTGACCCTGTCTGTGACCGCCACCGCTCCCGGCACTCTGAGCTACGAGTGGTTCAAGAGCGCTGACAACAGCACCAACACCCCCAACGACGACACCTCTCTGGTCAATGTGGCTGGCTACACCGGCGCCAAGACCAACACTCTGAGTGTTGCCGCCAACACCCTGTCTGCCGGTTCCCACTACTTCTATGTGAAGGTGACCAACACCGAGACCGGCAAAATCGAGAGCGTCGTGGTCAGCAATCTTGCCACTGTGACCGTGGGTACTTACACCGCCAAGACCATCAGCTACAGCACTGCGGATGCCGCCAAATTTGCTGTTTATGCCGGCAACAGCCAGACTCCTCTGACCGAGGAGGACAGCCGTTCCGGCAAGCAGGTGACCATCCCCGCTGATGCCACCACCGTTGCGATCCAGAACTCTGACTGGAATGCTGGAGAAAACTACGCCTTTAATGGCAAGAACTACGAAGTGGATTCCGACAAGTGCATCACTGTAAATGTGGGTGATCTTTCTAACGGTGACACCCCGATTAGCTCCAGCAATTTCACTCGGGTGTATAAGGCTACCTATGAGGTTCCCGGCGCTCCCTATACAAGCGCTGCGGCTCCCGATGCCGAGTTCGATGCTACCTCTGTGACCGCTCCTGCGGTACCTGCTGCTGAGACTGGCTACCAGTTCCTGGGCTGGTATGATGCCACCAACAGCAAGGTTTACAAGCCCGGCGCTACTGTGACTCTTGGCGGTAGCGATGTTACTCTGACCGCTGTGTACGGTTCCACCGTCATGGAGGCTGGTGCTAACGATAAGAGCGCTTCCGACGGTCTGGCCACCGCGCAGTTTAAGTTTGACATCTCTGCTGACATCAGCGCCAAGATTACCAAGCTGACTGCAACTGCCAGCACTGTTGGCGGTGCGACTCTGGGAGGTGGCAAGGACACCAATTCCGTTGCCTTTGCTTCCAACGAGATTGCCCTCACCTTCACGAGCGATGGCGTTGACCTGAGCGGAGCCGCTACGGGCAATACCATTACCTTCAGCATCACTATCTCCTATGAGGCTGGCGGTACGCTGACCCCTGGTGATATTACCTACACTTACGCCTGACCATATTGAAACATCCCCCCGGGCTATGCCCGGGGGGATGTTCTATTTCACCGCGAAATAATGGTATTTGGTGCCGCTGTAGTTCATATAGGAGCGGTTCCGGCTGTCCTGGGTAACGGCGAAGCCGCTGGCCTGGATCTGGATGGCGGGCGTGCATGGTCCGTTGATGTCCTGATAGAACACTGGCCAGCCGTCTACCGCCAGGCCGCCGCTGATGCTTTCGCCGCCGTTGCTTCCATAGCGGTTGCCAAGCGCCATCTCCACCAGAACCGCCCTGGGCCGGAATCCCAGGTGAATCGTGCGGCTGGCGGCATTGTCGCCGGTATAGGCTCCTGTGCTGATCTCGGCCTTCTCCCGTTCCAGCCGCTCCGCCTGGGCCTTGGCGGCCCGTATGCCTGTGTCGATCCTGGCAAAGTCCTGATTGAAGTCCGTCCGCAAAAAGTTGTCGGACGGCTCCCATTGGTGCAGTTGATAGTGTTCCGTATAATTTGCCATATTTTTTACATCTCCTCCCCACGTAGGGACACCCCACTATCCGCCGCATGCCCAAACCCGGACAGTCTACAGCCGTGTTTGGAGGTTCCGTCTACCAAATGTCTACCACCTGAGGCCCTGAAACCCTTCTGGTTTCAGGGCCTCAGCCCTTTTTCCCTGTCAGGATTGTCTACCAAATGCCTACCAAGTAAACCTTTTCATGCCGTCACCGAGTTTTTTAGGTGAAAACGAGCAGATATTTGTACCTATTTCTCCTTTGTAAGGGGCGTCATACGCCCCTCTGGCTCAAAATTCAGAAGGAGGAAATCCAAATGAGAAACCTCAAGCGGACTCTCAGCCTGGTAATGGCCATGGCCCTGATTGTGGGCATGATGGTCGTCTCCGCCAGCGCTGTGAGCAGTGATTTCAACGACTCTGCTGAAATCACCAACACTGAGGCGGTTGATGTGATGACCGCCATCGGTGTGTTCGAGGGCACCGACAAGGGCGCCTTCAACCCCACCGGCATCCTGACCCGTGAGCAGGCCGCCAAGATCGTGGCTGTCATGCTGCTGGGCGAGGAGGACGCCAGCAAGCTGACCACCAACTCTACCACCTTCAAGGACGTGGCCGCCAACCGCTGGTCCGCGGGCTACATCGGCTACTGCGTGCAGCAGGGCATCCTGGCGGGCACCGGCAACGGCAACTTCGACCCCGAGGGCGAGCTGACCGGCCTGGCCTTTGCGAAGATGATGCTGGTGGCCCTGGGCTATGACGCGAAGGTTGCCAACTATGTGGGCAACGACTGGGCCATCAACGTGGCCGCCGACGCGGTGAACGCGGGCATCGCCCCCAAGGGCATCGTGCTGGCCGACGCCATGACCCGTGAGCAGGCCGCCCAGATGGCGTTCCAGACCCTGACCGCCGACACTGTGTACTACACCAACAAGGGCACCACTGTCATCGGCTCCGACGGCATGCAGGTTATCGTGGGTGCTTCCGCCCCTGTGAAGGTCGCCAACAGCACGACCGATGATTACCGCACCGTGAAGGGCGACAAGGACGAGGTGCAGCAGTTCTGCGAGAAGTACTTCTCTGACCTGACCCTGAACAGCAATAACCACGACGATTTCGGCCGTCCCTCCGACCAGTGGAAGAACGGCACCAAGGAGATCGGCACCTATGCTTCCACCGCCGATGCCTCTTACTCCGAGAAGGTCAGCTCCAAGACCCTGTACTCCGACCTGGGCCTGGATAAGACCACTACTGTGGATGTGACCGAGGACGGCAAGGCCAATGGCACCTTCACCATCGAGAAGGGCAACAGCGACGACGAGCTCGGCGGCAACGGCGTTCTGGTCGAGGCTTTTGTGGACAACGATGACAACGTGACCCTGGTGGTCATCAACACCTACGTGGGTGAGATCTCCAAGGTTACCGCCGCGAAGGACGGCGATGACCGCTATGTCACCGTGGACGGCAAGAAGTTTGAGACTGAGTCCTTCGAGAAGGACGACGTGGTTCTCTACACCATGGCTGATGGTGAGATCCAGACCATGACCCTGGCCGAGGTGGTTGAGGGCGTCGAGGTCACCAAGACCACCGGCGATTCCAGCTTCGTGGCTGACGGCGAGACCTACAAGTACAGCGCGAAGATGTCCAATAAGGGTGATGTCAAGGTCGACAGCGTGCTGGACCTGTACCTGGATTCCTATGGGTATGTCATCAAGGTCGACGTATCCAAGGCCTCCAGCGACTACGCCTACGTCGTGAACACCGGTGCCGATGAGGGCCGCTATGACGACGAGAGCTCCTACTATGCCAAGCTTCTGCTGGCCGACGGCACCATGGTCGAGGCCGAGCTCGACGAGGACTGCCTGACTGGCAATGACTTTGCCAACAAGAAGGATTTCTTGGGTAAGCTGCAGGGTTACATCGTGGAGTACAGCAAGAACTCCAAGGACATCTACACCATCAAGGGCGTCAGCGATTCCGGCCTGAACAAGGACGTGAAGGTCGAGATCAACAAGGGCGAGTCCGCTATGACCCTGAACAGCAAGACCGTCTACGCCAACAGCAAGACCGTCTTCCTGGTGCAGACCGGCACCGGCAGCAAGGCCACCTATAAGTCCTACACCGGCTATGCCAACGTGCCCGACCTGAAGGACGACAGCGGCAACTTTGTTTACTACTGTAAGAGCGGTAGCACCGTGGCTACCATGGTCTTCATCTCCGATGTGTCCGCCAGTTCTGACGACATCGTGTATGTCCTCAGCTCCAAGGAGGGGACCAAGGTGAAGGACAGCGACAACACCTACTACGAGTACAAGGCTGTTGTCAACGGCGAGATCACCACTGTCAAGATGGATGAGGAGCTGAAGGACAGCTATCCCAGCGGCAATGTCCTGAAGACCGATATTCTGCTGAACGTTATCGCCTATGCGGATGCTGAGAACGAGATTCTGGACGCCTCCGCCTGTGAGGAGTACAGCAAGGTCACTACCGATGATACCTATCAGCTTCCCGGCGTGGAGGTCAAGGCTGAGGCCGAGGATGGTATCATCGACCTGGGCGGCAAGAGCTACGCTGTTTCCGACGATGTAGAGGTCTATGCCGTCACCAAGGGCAAGAAGATCGAGACTGGCTCTCTGAGTGATGTGGAGAAGGGCATGACGGTTACCGCCATCGTGAAGAACGGCGAGATCGTCACCATCTTCTACGGTTCCACCACCTCCTCTGGCAACGACAAGGCTGAGATCGCCGGCAGCGGTGTAAATACTGCTACCGTTGTTAACGCCTCTGATCTGAGCAGCGAAGCCAATGGTGCCTATGTTCTGACCAAGATGCCTGAGGATAAGAAGGATGACATCGGCGGTGAAATCACCGACAACATGTTCTTCACCTTCCGCATTACTGACAAGGATGCTCAGGATGTTGCTCTGTCCATCAAGAACAGCAAGGGTAATCTGATGTACAAGGAAGATGCCAAAGGTGTGACCACTGGTTTCCATTACTTCTATGTGCAGGTCATTGGTGAAGGCATCAATAATTCCTCCAAGGGCTATGAGATGAGCGATAAGGCGCTTGTCGATGGCACTTATACTTGGACGATTGTCAATACGACCACCGGCAATGAGCTGATTGGCGGGACCTTCACTATCCGCTGAGTTCTGATCACCAAACCCCAAGAAGCAAGGAGGCCCCGGGTATTTCCCGGGGCCTCCTTGCTTTCTTGATAAAGCGCCGCGTAATAATAGGTGGTTCCCTTTTCATTGAGCTGCTGGTAGTCGTGATTGTAAAGTCCTCCCCCCAGCTTCCAGCTCAGGCCGTCTTGCGTCCACTCCACCTCAAGCAGCTCTCCATCGCTGGTGCTGAAATTAACCGCCTGTGTGTTCCCCCTCAGAAAGACAGCGTGGCGTGAACCGCAGCTTACCCAAAGCGCCTTGGCTGGAATCCCCAGTGTAAGTACGGTAGGCTCGGACGGGCCGCAAGTTCCCGTACCCACATAAGAGCCGAACAGCAGGCTGCAATCTCCCCGTCCGGCGAGGCCCGCGTCAATTTTCTGAAAATCCTCGTTGAAGTCTCTCCGTAAAAAGCTGTCCTCCGGTTCCCACTGGTGCAGGTGATAGTGCGCTGTATAGTTTGCCATCTATATTACCCCCTCCGCAGACAAGGCCACCCCCTTTCCCGCAGGGGCCGCGTTTTCCAGTACAGCAAAGGCACTGCCCGGCCCCCCTGCGGGAGGAATGAAAATGGCAGCTTATACGGAACACTATCACCTGCACCAGTGGGAGCCGGAGGACAATTTCCTGCGCACGGATTTCAACGAGGATTTCCGTGTGCTGGATAAAGCACTGGCCTTAAAGCCTGAGATTCTAAGTGGAAGCTATACAGGGGATGACGCCCGAAGTCGGGATATTTCGCTGGGGGTATCGCCCCGGGCAGTCTTTGTGGTAAGGCAGGACGGCGCAATGCAGTCCGACATGTATACCTATGGCGGACTGGCGCTGCAAGGAGCACCAGTCACCATGCGGGATGGAAACCTGGTGGAGATCACCAGCAGCGGAATACGGGTGGCCCGCGGCGACCTGATAGAGGGCAGATTCTACGCGGACGCAAACCAATCCGGAATGAGCTACTACTATATAGCTTTCCACTAACAAAAAGAGCCGCCCCCAATCGGGGGCGGCTCTTACCTTTTAACAAGTGAAAAGTAATGCTTTGTTCTGCTTTACTGCTTCACCCAGCCCATGCCAGTAGTACCACTACCATCGGTGTAAACCGTACCCCAGACATAGGTGGAATTGTTCTGCAACGCTGCCTTGGTACCCTGGGCAGAGTCGCTCCCAGCGGCGCTGTAGAAGTTTTTGTCAGCTCCGACAGCGGTGCCGGTAGGAGCAGTGCCTCCAATGGTAATCTTAACCCCCTCCTTTGCACCAACAACGGAGCCGTTCAGCACAAAGGTGTTGGAATCGGAGAAGCTGTAATTATCACCAATGGTCACCTTGCCGGAGGTAGTGTAAGAAACGCCAGAAGCAGTCTTGGCAATCGTCACATCGGAGTCAGAGGAAATTCCGTCCTTACCCAGCACGCTGCCGTCGGAGAGCACAACCGCACCGCCAGCCTTCAGCGTAATCTCCAGCTTACCGTCCGCAATCTGAGTAGCGTTCACCTTCAGAGTAGCGCCACTCTCAACCGTTACAGTGAGCTTGTTGGTATCGTTAGTACCAGTAAGGGTCAGAGTCTTGTCAGCAGGCACATTTACGCTCTCAGCCTTGGAAATCTTGCTGGCATCCAGGCGGACATCAGTATACTTATTCCAAGTGTCCTTCAGGTTGGAAGGGTCCGTCACAGTGATGACGCTGTTAACCGCGGGGATGTTGCCGTAGGTGTCAACCACCAGCAGCTTCACCTCGTCGCCGGCGCCCATCACATAGTAGGCGTTGGCCTGGTAAACACCGGACTTATCAGTCTCGATGGCGATGGTGGGCACCGCGCCCTCAACGCCGGCCTTGTCATCGCTGTTGATGCCGATGATAACGGTATCTTTGGTGATCTCAGCGTTGACATTGCTGCCCTTGTCGCTCAGAGAAGCGTCGGTGAAGCGGATATCGCCGTTCTTCTCGTTGTAGGCAATGATGGCGGTACGCAGCAGGTTGTCGACCTCGGTGACAGTGTAGCTGCCGTTCTTGTTCTCCTCGTAGGTGAAGATGTCGCCCTTGGACAGGGAAACCTTCTCATCGGTCATGATGTCCTTGTGCTCGGTGGCGCCATCCCAGAAGGTGAAGGAAGACACGGTCTCGCCGTCCTTGTTCTTGGTGGTGGACACGGCGCTGGTCACATAGCCGTAGTTGCTGGTGATGGAGTTAACCTTCGCGTTCAGCTCTACGTAAGCCAGGACAATGCTGTTGTAACCGGTGGAGTTGTCCTTGTTAGCGTAAGCAGTGATATTCTTGTCCACCACAGAGGTAGTGCTGTACTTGGCAAAGTCGGAACCGGCCATAGTAGAGAACTTGCCCGCGCTATCCTTCACAAAGATCACGGCGTCGTCCGCGATTCTCTCGCCGCCGATCTTGCCCTTGCCAGAGCTGTTGACATACTTGCCAGTCACAATCAGGTCAAAGCCAGCCTTGTCGGCGTCGCCGGAGTTGGTCTTGGCCTCGGTCAGGACGTACTCGCCCTTCTTGACCTCGTAGGTCACCAGGCCCATAGTATCGGTGTACTTCTTGTCGGTGGTAACCACCTTGGTGGTGCCGTCGGCGAAGAGCAGCTTGGCCTGGGGGCCGTTGATATCGCTGTCAGTCTTCACGACCACGGCGTAGTCCTGCAGCTCGTGGCTGGAGGTGACAACCTCGGACTTCACGATGTAGCCGTTGAGCACAGCAGCCTTCACGGTGCTGTCCAGAGCCAGATCCTTGTCGGGAGTGGTGGTAACATAGTTGTACCAGGTACCGTCAATGCGGACGGAGTCGCTCTTGGTGGCCTCGATCTTGCCCTTGACCGTCTCAGCCAGGACATAAGTATCGGTGTCATCCACGGTGTTGGCGGCGTCGCTCTTGATGACATAGTCGTTCTTGGCCATGTCGTCGTAAGCGTTCACGTCCTCAAACTTAACATTGGTGTTAACATCGGTGTTGAAGGACTTCTCGCCCACGTAGGTCACCTTGGCGGCGGTGAAGGGGACGTAAACGACGGTGTCGATCTTGCCGTTGTCGTCGTTGTCGTAAGCCTTCACAGCGGCGGCCTTGTTGCCGCCCACATTCAGGCCGTCAATCAGCTTACCGGTGTAGAGAGCGGTGGTGGTCACATTGCTGTCCACCTTGTAGGTGGTGCCGTCAATCTTGACCTCATTATTGCTGAGAGTACCAACCTTACCAGCAGTGCTCTCCACGATCAGGGAGCTGTCGGTGGAGGCATAGACGCCGTACACATTCTCGCGGTCCTTATACAGAACCTCGACCTTCTGGCCGATCAGGTTGCTGTAGTCACCCTCGACCTTGGTGTACTGGCCCTTGGTGGTGATGCCGTTCATGTACAGGGTGTAAGTGCCCTTGCTGTCCTTCTCCACGTCGGTCAGCACGGCGTCGCCGTCGGTGATCAGGGACAGGTACTTGTGGCCCATGGTCTCGTCGGCGTACTTGGTCACGGTGTTCTCGCCGTAGACATTCTGGGTCTTCTGCTCCAGAGCGTACTTAACTTTGTTGAACTCAGCGCCAGCGACCTCTTTCACGGTCTCGTCAGCGTCGCTGCGGCTGTTGTACACGGAGCCGCTCAGGGCATCAACAGCAGCCTTGATCCCAGAATCAGTGCAGTTGTTCTCCTTGATCGTGAGCACCCACACGCGCTCGGTGCCGGTCACGACGGACTCGGTGCCGGTGTAGCTGTACTGGCTGGTGGTGTAGTTGCCAGCGGCGTTCAGCTCAACCATGTCGGCGTCCAGAGCATTGTAGATCATCTGGGCGGCATTGTCACGGGTCAGCAGGGTGTTGGCGTTCAGATTGGACAGTTTCTTGTAAAGACCGTTCTGGTTGGCCAGCACGTTGGTGTTGATGGCCCAGTCGTTGCCCACCAGGCCGGACTTCTCGGCGCTGTAGCCCAGCACGCCCAGCAGCATCTTGGCGGCCTCGGTGGCGCTCACGGTGCCGGTAGGATCAAACTTGTTGTTGCCGCGGCCAGCGATGATGCCGTTGGCGGCGCAGTACTCAATGTAGGACTCTGCCCAGGTACCCTTGATGTCGGTAAAGGTGGGGGTGTCCTTGACGCCCAGCACGGGATCCACACCGCCGTTGATGGCGACGCAGAGCATCTTGGCCATCTCGGCACGGGTCACGTTGCCGGTGGGGTCAAAGTAGCTGCCGTCTTCCTTACCATTGATGATGCCCAGGGCAGTCATGGTAGAAACGGCGTCCTTGTTTACGATCTCATCCGCATCGGTGAAATCGCTCGCGTTCACCGCGCTGGCACCAACACTCATCATGCCCACGAGCATGACGGAGGCCAGAACCAGGCTGAGAGTCCGCTTGAGGTTTCTCATGTTTGGAATTCCTCCT
>ONZU01001588.1_pt1 | contig 11465 bp, 8 predicted proteins | sample 1671161 | NCBI WGS metagenome assembly ONZU01 (sample SAMN06348128, study PRJEB24527) | human gut metagenome | biome: human gut; feature: ankylosing spondylitis patient; material: feces | host: Homo sapiens | place: China | collected 2015-10
TTAAGATAATAATATTATTAAGCTATTATAATTGTATTAGTTATTGATATTTGCAGAATATGTATTATATAGTTATTTAAGCCCTGGGAAGATTATTCTCAGGGCTTTTTAATTGATATTTTAAGAATGAAAAGCCATTAAAATAACAACAATGTTTTTTGAAGAAAGTATTTAGTTATCTGATTAATAATTTAAATATTAAGAATTATACCAGCATATTAATTCCATTCAGGAGAACCAGACATTAGCAGTATTTTATTGTTACGGGTTATGGCAGTGGATATTAGTATGCTGGTTTTTGTATCAAGAAAGCCCATTTTATACATTTATTAGAGAAAGAAGGCGGGTAATATTATGGCAATGACAGATGAAGAATATATGCTAAGGGCTGTTGAACTGGCTAAGAAAGGAACAGGCTGGACTAATCCTAATCCGCTTGTCGGTGCAGTTATTGTTAAAGACGGCAGGATAATAGGAGAAGGGTACCATAAGAAATATGGTGGACTTCACGCAGAGAGAGAAGCGCTTGCCAGTGCAAATGAGGATGTGAGTGGTGCAACGATATATGTGACACTTGAGCCATGCTGTCATTATGGCAAACAGCCACCCTGTGTTAATGCAATTATTGAGGCGGGAATAAAAAGAGTGGTGATAGGTTCTTATGACCCTAACCCATTAGTTGCAGGGAAAGGCGTGGATATTTTAAGAGAACATAACATAACTGTTGATGACAAGCTTGTGTGTAGTGAGGAATGTAAAAGCCTTAATTATGTATTTTTTAATTACATAAAAGAAAAAAAGCCATATGTGATATTAAAGTATGCACAGTCCCTGGACGGAAAGATTGCAACGCATACAGGATTGTCACAGTGGATAACAGGGGAAACAGCAAGAAATAAAGTTCATATGGACAGGCATAGATATTCAGCCGTAATGGTTGGCGTTGAAACTGTTATAAAGGACAATCCTATGTTGACGTGCCGCAGTAAAGATATTGTTAATATCAACCAGCCGGCAAGAGTAATATGTGATACTAATCTCAGGACACCGCTTGATTGTAATATTGTACAGAGTGCGAAGCAATACACAACATATATAGCGACAAGTTGTAAAGAAGATGATAAGTGCAGGAAATACACTGAGGCAGGCTGTAAACTTATATATGTTAATAAAAATGATAGTGATAATAATTCTCATATAGATATAAAAGAACTGATAATAAAGCTGGGACAGCTTGGTATAGACAGTATTGTGTGCGAGGGTGGAGCAACACTCAACTGGAGTGTTCTGGCAAGTGGTATGGTCGACAGAATACAGGCTTATATAGCACCTAAAGTATTGGGTGGTGTAAATGCTCTTTCACCAGTAGGTGGAATTGGTGTTGACACTCCCGATAAAGCATATGAGCTTGAAGATTATACGGTTACAAGATTGGGAAGGGATATATTAATTGAGGGGGAAGTGAGGTGTATATAAGTGTTTACAGGAATTGTTGAAGAAATTGGACATGTAGTATCTATTCAAAGACACGCATTTTCTCAGATTATAACTATTAGTGCGTCAGATATTCTTGAGGAAACCAAAATAGGTGACAGTATAGCTGTTAATGGCGTGTGCCTGACAGTAACGTCAATTGGCAGCAAACAGTTCAGTGCAGATGTTATGCACGAAACTATTAATAAGTCATCACTTGGAAATCTGCGGGCAGGAATGGCTGTTAATCTTGAAAGAGCAATGCCAGCCAATGGCAGATTTGGCGGACATATAGTAAGTGGACATATAGATGGTGTTGGCAGAATAACAAAGATAAGCAAGGATGATAACGCTGTCTGGTACACAATTAATGCAGGTAAAGAGATTATGCAGTTAATAGTTCCAAAAGGTTCAATAACAATTGATGGAATAAGCCTTACTGTAGCAGGGGTTAATGATGATAGTTTTAAAGTATCTGTAATTCCCCATACAAGGCAGGTTACAACATTATCACAACGTAGAATCAACGATTGTGTCAATCTTGAGAATGATATTGTAGGAAAATACATAAAAAGATTGTTACAGACAGGCGGAAGTCTTGATGTAACAGCGGATGGACTGGGCGAGATATCCACAAGACAGGATGCCTCATTAAAAGGGCAGTCATCACAAAGGAAGAATACATCAGGGCTAACAAGAGAATTTCTTAGTAAATATGGATTTTAAAAAGGAGGATATATGTTTGAGTTTAACACAGTAGAAGAAGCAGTTGAAGATTTGAAAGCAGGTAAGATTATACTTGTCACAGATGATGAGGACAGGGAAAATGAAGGTGATTTCATATGTGCCGCTGAGTTTGCAACAACAGAAAATGTTAATTTTATGGCAACATATGGAAAAGGTCTTATATGTATGCCAATGAGTGAGCAGATAAGCAAAAAGCTATATTTCCCACATATGGTAGCAGACAATACAGATAACCACGAAACAGCATTTACAGTATCAATAGACCATATTGATACAACTACAGGAATATCTGCAAAAGAAAGAGCCTATACAACAAGAATGGTTGTAATGGATGATGCCAAGCCCGAGGACTTTAGAAGACCGGGACACAATTTTCCACTTATTGCAAAGAAGAATGGAGTCCTTGAAAGAAATGGACACACAGAGGCAACAGTTGATTTGATGAGAATTGCAGGACTTAAAGAATGTGGCTTATGCTGTGAGATTATGAAAGATGATGGCACAATGATGAGAAAGAACGATCTCATCGAACTTGCCAGAAAATGGAATTTAAAATTTATAACAATAAAGGCAATTCAGGAATACAGAAAATGCAACGAAAAGCTTGTGGAGTGTGTGGCAGTAACTAAAATGCCTACAAAATATGGAGAATTTGTCGCACATTGTTACATTAATAAATTAAATGGAGAACATCACGTTGCTTTAGTAAAAGGTGATGTTGGTAATGGAGAAGACCTTTTGTGCAGGGTTCATTCAGAGTGTCTTACAGGTGATGCTTTTGGTTCATTAAAATGTGACTGCGGACAGCAGTTTGCAGCGGCTATGACACAGATTAATGAGGAAGGCAGAGGAATACTGTTATATATGCGGCAGGAAGGCAGAGGCATAGGTCTTGTTAATAAGCTTAAGGCATATGCACTTCAGGACGAAGGAATGGATACGCTTGATGCTAATCTTGCCCTTGGATTTCCAGGAGATATGAGAGAATACTACATTGGAGCACAGATATTAAAGGATCTGGGTGCTAAGACATTACATCTGCTTACCAACAATCCGGACAAGGTATACCAGTTATCTGATTTTGGAATGAAGATAAGTAAAAGAGTTCCAATTAAAATGGAAAAGACAGCTTATGATGGATTTTATCTTAACACAAAGAAGATAAGAATGGGTCATATGTTATAGACCTCATAGAATTGAAAATTGAAAAAATCTGACATATAGCTGCGCTGATGATTTATGAAAATTGTAATGAAATTAAATTAAAAAGGAGATTAATAGTTATGAGAGTATTAGAAGGAAAATTAGTAGACAATGGAACAAGAGTAGGTATTGTAGCGGCAAGATTTAATGAATTTATTGTATCAAAGCTGGTTGCAGGTGCACAGGACGGACTTATAAGACACGGAGTAAGCGATGACAATATAGACCTTGCGTGGGTTCCTGGTGCATTTGAAATACCACTTATTGCTTCTAAAATGGCAAAGAGCGGAAAATATGATGCAGTGATATGTCTTGGTGCAGTTATAAGAGGAGCTACAAGCCATTATGATTATGTTTGTGCGGAGGTTTCTAAAGGAATAGCTAATGTATCACTTAATACAGATATTCCTGTGATGTTCGGAGTGCTTACTACAGATACAATTGAACAGGCAATTGAGAGAGCAGGAACAAAGGCAGGTAATAAGGGATTTGAATGTGCAGAGGGTGCTATTGAGATGGTAAATCTTTCCCGTGAGCTTGAAAAATAACAAATTAATTGATTTTATCATCTGTCAAGGGTATACTGAAAGTAATGATAATATGTCTGTCTGGTTATTAACCAGTGTTAAGGGGTGATACCAATGATGATGAAATTAAAGAACAGAATATTAGGAATATTACTTTTGTTTACCCTGCTTCCATTAAGCATTTTTGGTGGATTTTCAATTTACCAGACGAATAGGAAGATTGACGATATGACAGAGCGCAATCTTGCTACGGTGAGTGAGAATCAGAGAATTAATATTAAGAATTTCTGTGAGGACAGGAAGTCCGAAATGGAGATGGTTGCTAATTATGCTATGACACAGGCGGCAATCAAAGAAAGTGTAGGAGAGCCAAGTCCTTATGATGCAGGTAAAGTTGATTTAGAGTATATTAACAATGTGTTGAAGGAACGAAAGAAATATGGAGTGTTTGTTGCAAGTATATCTATATTGGACAAGGATTTCAGGGTAGTAGCCTCAAGTGAAAGTTATGAGATTAGAGAAATCAGCAAGATGAAGTATTCCAATGAGAGATTTCATACAGGTGGCTTTATAATGGGCGATGTATATGAGAGGAATATAGATGATGAGAGTAAGAAGCTTATTCCAGCTTATGTAGGTGTGTATGATGAGGAAAGGCTTTTAGGTTATATAGCTGAGGAATTGGATACAGCGTATTTTGATGAGTTGAGGCTTAATATGGATTCGCTTGCGGCAGGAACATTTTATCTGCTTGATGGTAATGGAATGATAATTACAGCAGGTGATACAAAACAGAAGAAAAGTCTTTCACATTTTGTGACTGACAGCTCTGAGCGTAACAGTTTCCAGAAAGCCTGGGATGAGGTTGACCATAACAGTAACCCGGTTGGTAAAATATATTATAAATACAGGGGTGATAGTTATGTAACTTATTATTCTGATGTTGATAACACTAATTGGGGAATGAGACTTACTGAGAATCTGAGTGCACAGAGGCAGACAGGCAGGTCATACACAGTTATGTTATGTCTTGCGTTTGTATTCTTTGTCCTTGCTATATTTATTGTGCAGATATTTATTACAAAGAATGTATTAGCACCAATAGAACAGATAATGAATGTGTTTAAGGATATCAAGGCTACACAGGACTATTCAAAGAGACTGCCTAAATCAAATAGTGTTGAGATGAACCAGCTTTCCGATGAAATTAATGGACTTCTCACACATATAGAAGATGAGAATATTCAGGAAAAGGAAAGGCAAAGACATTTAAGAGAACTTGCTGAGTGTGATCCGCTTACTGGAATTAATAATAAAAAAGCGATTGAGCAGAAAATGCTTGCTATGGTTCAGAGTGCAACTGATAAAAAAGTGCGTATAAGTGTTGGATTTCTTGATATTGATGATTTTAAAGATTACAATACTAATTATGGACATCAGGAAGGCGATAATGTAATCAAATTTGTTGCCAATACATTAAAGGAGAATTTTAAAGGTGAAGTTGGACGAAATGGCGGAGATGAATTTGTATTTGGTTATGAAGGGGATATAAGTAAAGAGGAACTTGATAGGAAAGTAAAGAAGGTCTATGATATTCTTAACAAGGGTTATACAAGAGGCGATTTGCTAAAGAATATGTCTGTTCCTTGTAGTATAGGTATTGTAACTGCGATAGGTGGAAGCTTTGATTATGCCAAGCTGTTAAAAGAAGCAGATAATGCAATGTATGATGCTAAGATTAATGGAAAGAATACATATGTAATAAGGGAGTTATAGGAATATTATTCCTATAACTCCCTTGGTTTATATAGTTTTAAGCATTTTTTACAAGTACAGCATAAAGTGTTCTTGAAAGAATACTTGCGACAACAAAGCATACAACAGCTTCAATTGCACCCTGTGTTCCGACAAATGCGATAACGAAAGTAAATGGATTGCTTGCAGCGAATTTAGTTACATAAGTCTGAATAAAATCAGTTCTATAGAAAAGTGCAACAAGTGTACTCATAAAGAGCAGTGTGTTAAGAAGTGGGCAGGCAAGGCTTGCGATGTAGTAAGATACCTTCTGTACACTGCGGATATTATGAAGTACCTTGAATATAAGTCCTGTAAGAAGTCCCTCAAGTGTTCTTGGAACAACTGTAAGAATAATAGTGAATACAGGGCTGATATTAAATAATGCAAATGTAAATACAGAGCCGCCAGTTACTGCCTGATAGAGGCTTGTAAGACCGAAAGTAAGACCACATATAAGTCCGCCAACAGGGCCAAGAATTATAGCACCAACAGCTACTGGAATTGTCAAAAATGTGATAGTAAGACCTGGAAGTTTAATGTATCCAAGTGGAGTAAAAGCCATAATGATAATAATCGCTATCATAGCGGCAAGTTCAACCATATATTTGGTTGTAAAAGTTTTGTTGGCAGTATTATTAACTGCACTTGTCTGGTTGTTATTCATAAAATCTCCTTTTCGTCTGATAAAACGGCAATCCTGTCTTTCAGACATTTTTAATTGTAGCGTTATGACAGATGGGATAAACACGAATAAGTGTATACAGATACCAAAAATATCTCATATTAGTGTAAGTACATAAATAATGTAGATATACAGACTGGTATAAATTGATATACTATATTGTATATCAATCAAAATGAAATCAGAATATTAATTCAGCATATTTAAAAGTAAAAGTTCAGAATAAAATCTTGTTACACGCCAATTGAGGTCGCACATCAATTCTTTCTTCTACCATTAAAAAACTTCCTTACTGGTATTTATAGTTTATAATTATTGGATTATTTAAAACTATAAATACCAATGATTACAGGTGATAATAATTACTGGCAGCTGATACATTTTCATCCGAATAACGCTCACGCGTATAATATCATACTTGATAATACAGGGCAATACATAGATTGGATAAAATTGTATACAATGTTTATAAAGTATTAATAAATGCTTCTTATTTCCTTAATTTACATATTTTCTCAATAATGATAAAATAAGAAAATATCGTGGCAGACTACTTTATGTTATTGCCTGATTTGAAGAGATATAGTTTATGAAGAGTTTAATAGAAAGGAAGAATTATGAGCAGAATATTGAAAAGTATTGCCCCATACTGGAAATCAATAATAATTATTCTGTTGTTACTTGTGTTGCAGGCGAATTGTGATCTTGCACTTCCACAGTACACATCGAATATTATTGATGTTGGTATCCAGAATGGTGGTATAGGACATAGTATTCCAGAGAAGATTACTAAAGATGAATATGATATAGCGAAGATGTTTATGACGGACGAAGAGATAAGCATATGGGAGAAATGTTTTGAGGAACAGGATGACTTATATGTCCGTACAGAAAATAATGATAAAAGGTTAGATGAATATGATGATACACTTGCTATGGCACTGATTATTAATAATCAGATGTCATCAGTTACAGTCACACAGTTCAAACAGCAGATGGCGGCACAGATGGGCGTTGATGTATCTGAACTTGAGAATGTTTCAGTTGCAGACCTTGGAAAGAGAATGGGTGTGGAACTTGAAACATTTACTAAGGATATTGAAGATGCTGATGGTAATGAAGTTCCAACAGAATGTGTAGATATGAGAATTATATTCAAGGCAATGTATGATAATGGTGCAATGTCTAAAGATACGTTTATATCTATGAGAGATGAATTCCAGTCAACATTTGATACAATGGGTTCAACCCTTATATCTTCAATGGGAAAGGCTTACGCTAAGTCAATGGATGCAAAGGCTGGAATGGATATGAAGGCCATACAGAAAAGATACCTTTGGATATCTGGTGCTAAGATGGTAGGAATGGCACTTCTTATTGCGGTATGTACTGTATGTGTTGCATTCTTTGCATCAAGGGTTGGTGCTGGAGTTGGACGTGATTTAAGAGGAAAAGTATATAAGAATGTAATGAGCTTTTCTAATGCAGAGCTTGATAAGTTCTCAACAGCTTCACTTATCACACGTACAACTAATGATGTACAGCAGATACAGCTCGTATGTGTTCTTATATTAAGAATGGTTCTTTATGCACCTATTATTGGTATCGGTGGAGTTATAAAGGTAATGTCAACAGGTGCTGGAATGGAATGGGTAATAGCCCTTGCAGTTCTTGTAATTATTGGCTTTGTACTTTTACTTATGGCAGTTGCAATGCCTAAGTTCAAGCTTATGCAGAAGCTTGTTGATAATGTCAATCTTGTATCAAGAGAGATACTTACAGGTCTTTCTGTTATCCGTGCATTCGGTAGAGAGAAGAAGGAAGAAGAAAGATTTGATAAGGCTAATAAAGAGCTTACAAAGACAATGCTTTTTACTAACAGGGTAATGACATTTATGATGCCGGTTATGATGCTTATAATGAACTGTCTCTCAGTAGGTATTGTATGGGTAGGAGCTCACAGAATTGACAGCGGTGTTATGCAGGTAGGTTCAATGACAGCATTTATTACATATGCTATGCAGATTGTAATGTCATTCCTTATGCTTACAATGTTGTCAATTATGCTTCCAAGAGCGATTGTAGCAGCAGACCGTATAGATGAAGTTATTAATACAAAGTCATCAATAACAGATGCAGAGTCACCTAAGAGTATAAGCAATCCTAAAGGACTTTTAGTATTTGACCACGTTAACTTTAAGTATCCGGGTGCTAATGAAAATGCTCTTGAAGATATCAATTTTGTGGCTGAACCGGGGAAGACAACAGCTATTATAGGAAGTACAGGATGTGGAAAGTCTACACTTGTTAATCTTATTCCAAGACTTTATGATGCAACAGAAGGTTCAATAACTCTTGATGGTGAGAATATCGAGAATATCCCAATGAAGGAATTAAGAGATGAACTTGGTTATGTACCACAGAAGGGAATATTATTCTCAGGTACTATTGAGTCTAATATCAAATTCGGTGCACCAGAGGCTTCCATGGATATAGTAAAGGAAGCAGCTGAGATTGCACAGGCAACTGAATTTATTGAAACTAAGTCAGCAAAATATGAAAGTCCAATCGCACAGGGTGGAACCAATGTATCTGGTGGACAGAAGCAAAGACTTTCAATTGCAAGGGCTATTGCTAAGAATCCTAAGATATTTATATTTGATGACAGCTTTTCAGCGCTCGATTTAAAGACAGATGCGGCACTTAGAAAGGCACTTGCTTCTAAGGTTACAGACAGTACAGTTATCATAGTTGCACAGAGAATAAGCACAATACTTCACGCGGACCAGATTTTGGTTATGGATGAAGGTAAGATAGTAGGAAAGGGTACTCACGAGGAACTTATGAAGAATTGCGAGGTATACCAGCAGATAGCCAAATCTCAGATGTCAGCTAAGGAACTGGGAATTGACGGAAAGGAGGAAGCATAATTATGTCAGGTAATAATTCATATAAGCAGACTCCTAGACGAAGAGGTCCGGGAGGCGGTATGGCTCCCACAGAAAAAGCCAAGGATTTTAAAGGATCAATAAGCAGACTAATACAGTATATTGGCAGATATAAGATTGCTATATTGGCAGTTATGATTATGGCGGCGGCTTCTACAGTATTTACAGTAATAGGACCTAAGGTATTAGGTAAGGCAACAACAGGTCTTTCAGAAGGGCTTATGAAAAAGATTGCAGGAACTGGCGGAATTGATTTCTCGTATATTGGACGAATTCTTATAATTGTACTCTGCCTGTATGCGTGCAGTGCATTATTCAGCTTTATTCAGGGCTGGATAATGACAGGTGTTTCACAGAAGGTATGCTACAGACTTCGTAAAGAGATATCAGAGAAGATTAACCGTATGCCTATGAAGTATTTTGAGAGCAGGACATACGGAGAAGTCCTTTCAAGAATAACTAACGATGTTGATACATTAGGAATGGGTCTTAACCAGAGTATAACAACAATTATTACATCAGTTGCTACAATGATAGGTGTTCTTGTAATGATGTTAAGCATTTCACCACTTATGACAATTATTGCGATAGTTATTCTTCCAATATCCGTTGGTCTTGTATCATTTGTTGTTAAGAAGTCACAGAGTTACTTTAAGACACAGCAGGAATATCTTGGACATATTAATGGACAGATAGAAGAAACATATGGCGGACATATGGTTGTTAAGTCGTTCAATAAAGAGAAGGATATGGTGGATACATTTGACAAGACTAATGCTGTATTATATTCATCAGCCTGGAAGTCACAGTTCTTCTCAGGAATGATGCAGCCTATTATGATGTTTGTTGGTAACCTTGGTTATGCAGGTGTTGCACTTTCAGGTGGTATGCTTGCTATCAATGGAGTTATTACAATTGGTGATATTCAGGCATTTATACAGTATGTTAAGAACTTTACACAGCCAATAACACAGATTGCACAGGTTATTAATCAGGTACAGTATATGGCAGCAGCTTCTGAGAGAGTATTTGAATTCCTTGAAGAAGAGGAAGAAGAACAGATAGCTGCCAATCCAGTACCTACAGATAATATCAGAGGTGAAGTTGAGTTTAAGCACGTTAAGTTCGGCTATAAGGAAGACCAGATTATTATTAAGGATTTCTGTGCCAATGTTAAGCCAGGACAGAAGGTTGCTATCGTTGGTCCAACTGGTGCAGGTAAGACTACTATGGTTAAGCTTCTTATGAGATTTTATGATGTTAATTCAGGAGAAATCCTTATTGACGGACATAATATCAAGGACTTTAACAGACGTGAATTAAGAGATGCATTTGGAATGGTTCTTCAGGATACATGGCTTTATAAAGATACTATTATGGAAAATATCAGATATGGAAAGCTTGATGCTACTGATGAAGAAGTAATCGCTGCGGCTAAGGCAGCACACGCACATCATTTTATAGAGACTCTTCCGGGTGGATATAATATGGAACTTAATGAGGATGCAAGTAATGTGTCACAGGGACAGAAGCAGCTTCTTACTATTGCAAGAGCTATTCTTGCTGACAACCCAATCCTTATCCTTGATGAGGCGACAAGTTCTGTAGATACAAGAACAGAGATTCAGATACAGAATGCTATGGATAATCTTATGAAGGGCAGAACGAGCTTCGTAATTGCCCACAGATTATCAACTATAAAGGATGCTGATATTATACTTGTTATGAAAGAAGGAGATATCGTAGAGCAGGGCAATCACGAAGAATTACTTGCTAAGGGTGGTTTCTATGCTGACCTTTATAACTCACAGTTTGAGGAGGCAGAAGCATCATAAGCTATGAGAGATACATTTATAGAATGGCTTATTTTAATCAATATAATAACATTTGTTATATATGCACTGGATAAATATAAAGCAGTACATCATCTTTGGAGAATACCTGAAAAGACGCTTATATTCTTAGCAGTCATAGGTGGTTCTCCAGCGGCACTACTTGCTATGTATACAATAAGACATAAGACAAGGCATATTAAATTCACACTGGGTGTACCAGTTATACTTGTTATTCAGATAATCGTGCTTTATA
>ONZU01001594.1_pt1 | contig 11444 bp, 9 predicted proteins | sample 1671161 | NCBI WGS metagenome assembly ONZU01 (sample SAMN06348128, study PRJEB24527) | human gut metagenome | biome: human gut; feature: ankylosing spondylitis patient; material: feces | host: Homo sapiens | place: China | collected 2015-10
CCCCAACTTGGCAATAAGAAAATGTATTGTATTTGCTTGTCAAGGCATCGAGCCTTGACAAGCAAATGCCGACGCGGGGACGCGTCGCCCCCAGGTGAGGACGCACTGCCTGCTGGTGAGGACGCGTCAACTACTGGTGAGGACACGTTTCTTACGCGCGCGTACGTACGCGTACACAATATTTACCTTGAGACGTTTTTTGTTCCATGTTTCATTTTCATAACACAATGCATTGATAATCAATACTTTCAAGAGATGAAACATTGGCATTCTATGTTTCATTTTTGATTTCAATGTTTCAGTGGTGTTTCTCCCATTGGGGTTTGATTTCTCTCCCATTGAGGTTTTAAATCGCTCCCATTGGGGTTTTATTTCTCTCCCACTGAGTTTTTTGGAAAGGGACGTGGTAAATAAAAAATGAAACATTGAAACCAAAAATGAAACATTGAACGCCAATGTTTCATCTCTTGAAACGTTTGATTTTCAATGAGTTGAAACATGAAAATGAAACATGAAAGGAAAAACGTCGGTGGTAAAAATATGTAAGAACTTTTGGAAGAAAATACCGGTATTTGAGTATTGTAGAGGAGTAATCCATTTCGTATCAATATACTAATCAACTCCATAACGTTATAAGCCACCATTTTTTTCGTTAAATATTTCGTTGATGATACGTTAATGTTCAGGCGTGTTCGTATATTTGCGTAAATAACTCCTCCCTATGGCAAAAAAGACGAACGAAACACTTTCAAGATTAGCACTGCAGCTCTCCTCAAGTGGAGAAGCCAATGCCACCTTCCTCTTACAACAAGCTGAAGGACGTATGCGATTACGCACGAAAGTACCCTCTTGGGCCGCTATTGACGAACTACACTACCCCCACCGCTTGGCCTTGGAGCAGTGTTCGGGCGAAGAGGCAGCACGCTATAAGGCCACTGTAGTAAGCCGACTGCTCTCTGCTGATGAACGCCACACATTGGTCGACCTCACGGGCGGACTGGGCGTAGACTTCTCATTTATCGCGCCATTGTTTAAAAAGAACGTCTACGTAGAACGCCAAGCCGAACTTTGCGACCTCGCTCGCCACAATTTACCATTACTGGGACTTCCCGAAGCACAAGTGGTATGCGCTGATGGGGTGGACTACTTACAAAACGAGCTAAACGACGACGAGGCGAGTCTCCTCTTCCTCGACCCCGCTCGACGCGATACGGCAGGCCGCAAGACAGTACTTATAGAGGACTGTCAACCTAACGTTTGTGCCCTACGCGACACCTTATTACAACGCGCCCACGTGGTAATGATAAAACTTTCACCCATGCTCGACATTGCGGCAGCCGTGCGTTCGCTTCAGTGTGTGGCGGAGGTACACGTAGTAGCTACAGGAGGCGAATGTAAGGACTTACTCTTGATACTCACGCGTGAGGCCTTACAGCAGGGCGGCACAACACCCACGCTTTATGCCCACGAGGGCGAAGAACGCAATTTTCGTTTTACCCTTGAGGAAGAAACTACCGCCACGCCCGCCTATGCTACGCAGTTGGGGCAATACCTTTACGAGCCAGGAGCTGCCGTGCTGAAAGCAGGAGCTTTTAAGAGCATCGCTACCCACTACGGCCTACAAAAACTTCACCCTAATACGCACCTTTATACTGCCGACAACTACATAGCAGCCTTCCCAGGTCGTTCCTTCCACATCGTACAAGTGCTCACCTTTAGCAAGGCCGACCTTAAGACGCTGCGTACCTCATGGCCAAAAGCGAACCTCAGCGTGCGCAACTTTCCCGCTACGGTCGATGCTTTGCGCAAAAAATTAAAAATAAAAGACGGAGGACAAACATTTCTTTTCGCCACCACAATGGCTGATAATCAGCACTTTATCATCATCTGCGAGAAAGCGGACGAAAAAAAATAATAAAAAAGTTACACCCCGAGTGTAACTTTTTTCGGTTTCACCCGTCTACCATACAGAGTGCCAATAAATGAAGCAAATAGATTTTCGACAAGACCTGCTCCCACTAAAGGACAAAATATACCGCGTCGGGTTACGCATCACCTGCAACCCCCAAGAGGCGGAAGACCTCACGCAGGACACGCTTATCAAGGCGTGGAACCGGCGCGACGAGCTATTTCTTGTTGAGAATATAGAAGCTTTCTGCATCACCATTTGCCGCAACTTGGCGCTCGACCGCATCGCTCGAAGCGAACAGGCGAACCAATCGCTCGAAGGAAATCAGATTGATAGCATTGACGCGAGTCGATCACCCGAAGAGCAACTCATTCACGACGACCGCCTACAGCGCGTTCACCAGCTCTTCAACGCACTGCCCGAACGAATGCGTACCGCCCTTCAACTGCGCGACATCGAAGGTATGAGCTACGCCGAAGCCGCCAAAGCAATGGATTTGAGTGAGGACCTCTTCAAAGTCACCCTCCACCGCGCACGAAAGGCGATCAAGACACAATACGAAAAAATAGAGAATTATGGACTATAAATATATCGAACAACTCATCGAACGCTACTGGGAGTGTGAAACCTCTCAGCAAGAGGAGGACATTCTGCGTGCCTTCTTCGCGCAGGACGATGTGCCTGCTTCGTTGGCACGCTACAAGAGCCTGTTCGTATATGAGCAGCAACAAAAGGAGCAAACGCTTCTTGACGACTCCTTTGACCAACGCGTGCTCGCTGCCATAGGCCAAACGCAAACGACGGCTGAGCCAGCCCACATCGTAGCAGCACAACGCATCGGACTCACACGCCGCTTACGTCCGCTTTACCGCGCTGCCGCTGCCGTGGCTATCATCACACTCTTGGGCACCGCTGCTCAACACTCGTTTACCTCGCCACGCAACACTACGGGTTGGGACTACAACCAATCGGCCTACAAAGACTCTTACCAAGACCCTCAGAAAGCCTATGAGGCCAGTATGAAGACGCTACAACTCTTCAAAGAGGGCGCACAAACAGCCGTTAACGATTCAGCGCATCACGACGATAGCCACATTAAGGCAACTCACTAACGTAACCTATGACACGCAAATTTCTTTTGCTCTTCGTGTTGCTCATCAGTGCCGTAAGCCTTTGTCGGGCACAACGCGAGCAGGACTTTGCCTCGCGCTACATGTCACTCTATGCGAAGGGCACTTCACTCGAATGTACCACTGTTTCACCCTTGATGCTCGAACGTATGATGCAGCTGCCTGACGTCGAAGGCAATGACCATACGCGCCAAGTGCTCTCGCAGCTCAAGTCGATACGCATGGTGTACAACACGGCCGAACACGAGACAAACCAATTATACGCCAAAGCGCTTAAACTCGCTCAGCGCAACACGGCACGCTATAAGTCGTATGCTCAACGACAGAGTAAGCGACTCTATGTGCGCCGACGCGGAAAGTTCATCGTTGAGATGGTACTCTTCATGAAACATGATCACCACCTTCGACTTATCAACCTTACGGGCAACATGACCGATGACTTTCTTCACCAGCTCTTTAGTCTCTGAGCTCTCCTCCGAAACAATCAAACACCCAATAAAACAATCGATCTTTTAACTTCTAAAAGTAAAAAATCTCACCGCCCCGCTTACGTAGGGCAGCCACTTTAAAACACCGCTCTTACTTTTTAAAACAAAACAATCAAACCTTTTACACGCTGAAAACAATTACTTACAGGAATGGTTTCAGTTCTCTCAACCCAAGCCTCGCGCCGCACTAACTTGCACCGCACGGCTAACAAGATAAAACAGGGAAGCAAAAGCTCACACACGCTCGTGAGTACTGCTTCCCTTTATCTTTTTTAAGGCTGAGTTGTACGTCCTCACCGTCCTCACCTGGAGGCGACGCATCCTCACCTGGGGGCGACGCGTCCCCGCGTCGGAATTTGTTAGTCAAGGCTCGATGCCTTGACTAACAAATACATGAATCAAGTATTGCCTACTTGGGGCATCGAGCCCCAGTAGGCAATGCCGACGCGGGGACGCGTCGCCCCCAAGTGAGGACGCGTCGCCCCCAGATGAGGACGCGTTCATTCCTGTCTCTTCGATAAATTGCAGTTTTTAGGCCATTAACTTTGCGTTTTTATGCGTTTGCACTAACTTTGCCGTGAAAAGTTACAAATCAATGCGCACCACACGCAGTATACTATATATTATAGGAGTGCTCGTCATCACTACGGTGGCGAGCCTAAAGGCGTTTGCGCAACAAGACCCGTCCCTATCTCACTACTGGCTGATCGAACCGCAGTTCAATCCAGCCACGGTGGGACGCTCGCCACAACTCAGCATTACGGCTGCCATGCAAACGCACGCTATGGGCTACGAAGATGGTGGTAGCACGATGTATGCAGGAGCTGATATGGCCTTCCAATTGGGCAAGACGCGCCATGGCGTGGGAGCTATCTTCCAAAACGACGCAATTGGCCTCTTCTCGCACCAACGCTTCACACTGCAATATGCATATCACTTTAAGCTATGGGGGGGAACCTTCAGTATAGGTGCCGAGGCTGATATGCTGAACGAGACATTAAAAGGTTCAAAGGCCGACTTGGGCGATGCCAACGATCCAGCTTTCCCCACGACCGACATCTCTGGGTCAAAGTTTGATGCCTCGGTAGGCCTTTATTATGCCCACCGTCGTTGGAGTGTGGGTGTAGCCATGCAACACATCACAGCTCCTACCGTCACTTTGGGCGAAACGAACGAATATCGTGTAAAATCTTTATATAATTTGACGGGTGCATACAATATTCCGCTCCGTCATACGTTTTATACTATAACGCCCTCTGCACTCTTGCGCTACGACGGTTCAGCCTTCCGCGCTGACATCACACTGCGTGCGCAGTATGCACACGAGAAACGACAACTTTACTTTGGCTTAGGCTACAGTCCGCAACACTCCGTGACAGGGTTCGTAGGCGGTCGTTTCCACGGCATTGACCTCGGCTACTCTTACGAGGCCAACACCTCGGGCATGGGACTTGGCGCTGGCCAACACGAAATCACCCTCGGCTACCGACTCGACCTCAACCTCACCAAACGTGGAAAGAACGTTCATCGGAGCGTGAGATGGTTATAGCTTGGGCAATGTGCAAATGTGAGAATGTGCAAATGCTTGGTTAATGTGCAAATGTGAGAATGTGCAAATGTGCAAATTGTCGCCTTTGTATAATTGAGTTTTCACATTCTATCCATTAGGCATATTGCAAAAAAAACGCAGCAAGTAAATGCTTGGTTAATGTGCAAATGTGAGAATGTGCAAATGTGCAAATTGTCGCCTTTGTATAATTGAGTTTTCACATTCTATCCATTAGGCATATTGCAAAAAAAACGCAGCAAGTAAATGCGACCATTTGCACATTTGCACATTCTCACATTTGCACATTAACCACGCATTTGCACATTAGCATATTAGCACATTAGCATATTAGCACATTAGCATATTAGCACATTAACTGAATGAAACATACCATTATATACATATTAGCAACGCTGGCCACATGCGGACTATTAGGTTCGTGTATGGGAAGCAATAAGGCCATGATGAGCGGCGGCGAAGTGACTGGCGCTCGCGCAGCCTCGTTTACCGAACCTACGCCCTATGGCATGGTAGAGATAAAGCGCGGTTTCCTTAAAGTAGGCCTTGAACAGAATGACTCGCTTTGGGGCACCGTGACACCACAGAAGGAAATATCTGTGGACGGATTTTGGATGGACCAAAGCGAAGTGACGAACGCCATGTACCGCCAGTTCGTGGAATGGGTACGCGATTCAATCATTCGCGAACGCTTGGCCGACCCTCAATACGGTGGCGACGAGACGTACAAGATTGAAGTGGACAGAAACGGTGACCCCGTTACGCCTCACCTCAATTGGAGTAAACCCTTGCCTCGCAAACCGACTGAGGACCAAGAGCGCGCTATCAATAGTCTGTACTACACGCACCCCATTGACGGCACCCGAATGATCGACACAAAGCAGCTCAACTATCGTTACGAGATATTCGACTACGAGAAGGCTGCCTTGCGCAAGTATCGCCTCGACCCCAAAGAGCGTTCACTCAATACCGACCGCCCCATCGACCCCGATGAAGTGGTCATGATATCGAAAGATACGGCTTACATCGACGATAACGGTGAGATTGTGCGTCAGACCATCGAACGTCCTTTGTCAAGCCTTTACGACTTCTTGAACACGTACATCGTGCCCGTCTATCCTGACACAACGGTGTGGGTAAATGACTTTACGAATGCTAACAACGAGCAGTACATGAAGCTCTACTTCTCGTCAGCCAACTATAATGACTACCCCGTAGTGGGCGTAACGTGGGAACAGGCTCAGGCCTTCTGCGCTTGGCGCACCAACTACCTGCTCAAGGGGCTTGGCGCACAGGCGCGCTACATTCAACGCTATCGCCTACCGACTGAGATAGAGTGGGAATACGCGGCCCGTGGCAAGGAAGGTAACCCTTATCCTTGGGAAGGCATCGAGGCGAAGAGCAAAGAGGGCTGTTTCTATGCTAACTTTAAGCCTGACCGCGGCAACTATACGGACGACGGCAACCTTATCACCTCACGCGTAGGCATCTATGGTGCCAACTCTAACGGACTCTTCGACATGGCGGGCAACGTGGCTGAGTGGACCAGTACGGTCTACACCGAAGCTGGCGTTGACGCAATGGCCGACCTCAACCCGCAACTCTCGTACAACGCGGCCTTGGAAGACCCCTACGTATTGAAGCGCAAGAGCGTGCGCGGTGGTTCGTGGAAGGACCCTATGTCGTACATTCGTTCGGCTTGGCGCACGTGGGAATATCAGAACCAACCCCGTTCGTTCATCGGTTTCCGCTGCGTTCGCTCTAAGGCCAACACAGTGAGCGCCACGAGCAACGGAAAGAAGAAGAAATGAATTCTTTAATAGTTAACGACTTTTTGGGTTAACGAGTTGACGAGTTAACAAGTTTTTGGGTTAACGAGTTGACGAGTTAACGAGTTAACAAGGAAGTTACCTTTTACCTGTCAACTAAAAAAGACAAACTCACTCGTTAACTTGTCAACAAAAAGAAAAGAAAAGGAAATGAGCAAAATAAATATAGTCGTCCGCTTGCAACATTGGATGGACAGTGTGCCAGGACAAACGTTTTTGAATTACGCCTATTCATGGGGTGCCTCAATCGTAATTTTGGGTGCCCTGTTCAAATTGACCCACTTGCCGGGCGGCAACTTTATGTTGTTCATTGGTATGGGTACAGAGGTTGTCGTGTTCTTCCTCTCGGCCTTCGATCGTCCCTTCGACAAAGAAGAGATTGGCAAAGAATTGCCTCATGACGTTGAGACTGACGAACAGATAGCCGAACGTCTCGGACTCAACGACGATGATGATGACGAGGAGGAGGAAGAAGAGGAGAACATCGTTGAAAACGCGCAACCTGCCCCAAGCACAACGAGCGCACACCCTACGCCACAAATGCAAAGCGCTCCCGCTCAGCCTACCATTATCATTGGCACAGCAGTTAGTGGACAGGCCTCTGATATGCGTAGCGAAGCAGCAGCCGCAGCCACCAATGCTACCACGACTGCTCCACAGCAGCCCTCAGCCGCAGCCCCCACAGAACAGGCTACAAGCCAACGCAGTGAAGCTGAAGCCGCACAAGCTGCCATTGCCGCTGCTACGCCAGCTGGTGCCGTGCCCTTCGATGCGGAGGCCAAGCGTTTGGCCGAAATCATACGTTTGGCCAATGACGAGTTGTTACGTCGCGCACAGGCTGCCCTCTCACCCGAAATGGAGGAAGCTACACAAGAGTACATTGCGAAGCTCCGCACCTTGGCCGAAACCTTCCAAAAGGTGGACGAACAGAGCGCTCGTTTGGCGCACGATAGCGAAGAGATGGCGAACCTCAACCGCACTCTCACGGCTATTAATAAGACCTACGACCTCCACTTCCAAAGCATCAGCAAGCAGGTGGGCGTTATTGAACAAATCAATGACGAGACACGCCAGTTGGCCAAACGCATTGAAGAGCTCAATGCCGTCTATGGCCGCATGATTGATGCACTGAAGAAAACAAGCGGACAGTGATTTAATGTGAGAATGTGCAAATGTGAGAATGCTTGGTTAATGTGCAAATGTGAGAATGTGCAAATGTGCAAATTGTCGCCTTTGCATAACTGAGCATTTGCAACAAAAAGCACTTGCACGCAATGAAGCGCTGCAATTTAAAGCGACCATTTGCACATTTGCACATTCGCACATTTGCACATTGACCACGCATTTGCACATTGACCACGCATTTGCACATTCGCACATTAACTTAAACGCAGCAAATAAAGGCGACCATTTGCACATTTGCACATTTGCACATTATCATAGACAGCTATGTCAGTAAAAAAACGACCCGTATCTCCCCGCCAAAAGATGATCAACTTGATGTACATCGTGTTGATGGCTATGTTGGCGCTAAACGTTTCGAGTGATGTGTTGAAAGGCTTCTCGCTGATAGGCGATAGCCTCAAGCGCACCACAGGCAACGCGATGAAGGAGAATGCGGCACTCTATGCCGACTTTGAGTCGGCCTATAAGGCTAATCCTACGAAGGTAAAGCCGTGGTACGACAAGGCCATGGAAGTGAAGCGCATGAGCGACTCTCTCTATACCCTTGCTGGCGACCTGCGCCTTGCCATTGCTCGCGAGGCAGACGGCAAGGATGCCGACCCCGACAACCTGCAAAATAAGGAAGACCTCGAAGGCTCTAACCGCATTATGTTAGCCCCAGCTCGTGGCAAGGGCAAGCAACTCTACGATGCGATAAACAACTTCCGTACACGTATTCTCGCGCTCGTAACCGACCCACGCCAACGTGCTATCATTGCTTCCAACCTCAGCACCGACGTGCCCAAGAGTGAAGACAATGTGGGCAAGAATTGGCAACAGTATATGTTTGAGGAGATGCCCTCTATCGCAGCCGTAACGATGTTGGCCAAGTTGCAGAGCGACGTACGCAAGGCTGAGAATGAAGTCATTCACGATCTCTTGGCCAATATCGACGTAAAGGACATTCGCGTTAATCAGATTAACGCCTACGTTTCGGCCGAAGCTACCACGCTCTACCCTGGCGACCAATTCCGCTCGAAGATATTTATGGCAGCGGTCGATACCACCCAACGTCCTGAAATCTACGTCAACGGCCGACGCATTAGTGCCGACGGTTCGTATAACTTCACCGTGGGCGGACCTGGTCAGTACTCCTTCTCAGGCTACATCTTAATGCCCAACGCTGCGGGCGACATGATACGTCGTGAGTTTACGCAACGTTACAACGTTATCGCTCCTCCTACGGGCGCTACCGTAGCAGCCGACCTCATGAACGTACTCTATGCTGGCTTCAACAACCCCATCAGCGTAACGGCCGCAGGCGGCAACGCGGGGGTTCACCTTACCATGACAGGCGGTACGCTTACTCAGACAGGACCGGGCAAGTATACAGCACGCCCCTCGAAAGTGGGCGAGAACGTCACCTTCACCGTGAGTGGCACCGTAAACGGCAAACCGCAGAATATGGGTTCGTTCACCTTCCAAGTACGCAAGTTGCCCGATCCAACGGCCTTTATCCGAGTAGGCACCGACCGCTTCCGCGGTGGCCGCATCGCCAAGGGCACTATCATTGGTGCTGCTGGCATGGGCGCTGCCATTGACGACGGACTGCTCAACATTCCGTTCAAGGTATTGAGTTTCGAGACCGTCTTTGCCGACCGCATGGGCAACTTCCGTCCTGAACCCTCAGCAGGAGCCAACTTTACCGAAAACCAACGCAACCTCATGCGCGAGCTACGTCGTGGTCAGCGCTTCTACATATCGAAAGTGCGCGCCATCGGTCCCGACGGCATCACGCGCAACCTGAATGGTAGCCTTGAGGTGATTGTGAACTAACATTAATGTGCAAATGCTTGGTTAATGTGCAAATGTGAGAATGTGCAAATGTGCAAATTGTCGCCTTTGTATAACTGAGCATTTGCAACGAAAAGCATTTGCAAGCAATAAAGCGCAGCAAATTAAAGCGACCATTCGCACATTTGCACATTCGCACATTTGCACATTGACCACGCATTTGCACATTGACCACGCATTAGCACATTAGCATATTGACCCCAATTAAATATGAAACGTATCCTTCTACTCCTTATATTGGCCACGGGCTGCCTCGCTGAGAGTCATGCCCAACCACCTCGTCGCCGTGCCGAACAGCAACAAAAACAAGAGCAACAACTCAATGCGCCACAAGGCTCGTCTTACCGCGAGTTTCCTACGGCACAGAACATGCCCTCCGATGCTGCATGGCGGCGCGACCTCTATCGCACCATCGACCTCACCAAAGAGGCCAATGCCGTGCTCTACTACCCCACTACGCCACAAGACGGACGCGAAAATCTCTTCACTTACCTCTTCAAACTCCTCTTGCGTAAACAAATCAAGGCTTATGACTATAAGCTCGATGGCAACGAGAACTTCTCGGCAAAGAATGAGGTGACGGCTAAGCAACTCATGGATCGTTATCACATCTTCTACGAGTCGAAGGGTGACAAAGTGCGCGTCAATGATGCCGACATACCCTCTGACGAAGTGAAGGCTTACTTTATTAAAGAGAGTACCTACTACGACCAACACACCGCGACCTTCCGTAGCCAAGTGACAGCTATCTGCCCCGTGCTCAAGCGTGGCGATGCTGACTTTGGTGGCGAACTGGCGCAGTACCCAATGTTTTGGGTAAAGATGTCTGACATTGCGCCTTACCTTGGCAAACTCATGCTCATGGGTTCGTCGCTCAACAACGCAGCTATGATGTCGGCCGACGACTTCTTCACCATGAAGTGTTACCAAGGCGACATCTATAAGTCGGTCAACTTGCAAGACCGCCTTCTCTCAAACTATTGCACCGACGACTCTGCCATGATACGTGAACAGAAGCGCATTGAGAAGCAATTGGTCGACGTACAAGAGCACATCTATGGCCGCGACAGTCTCTATTATGCTAAGCTCCGTGCCGACTCTATCGCACAGGCCGAGGCCGACTCTATCGCTGCAGCTGGCAAGGCTGCCCACCGCCGCACCACTGCCCGCCGTACCTCAACGCCTTCGCGTCGCACCTCAAGCAGAACCACCAAGGTGAGTGCCGCCAAGACGAAAGTCACCAAGACGAAAGCTCCCAAACAGAAGGCCACCAGAGCCAGATCGGCAAGCGGTGGACTCAGCGTGCGTCGTCAGAGACACTAAGATGTCGTCTAAACTTTTCTGACGAATATTATATTTACTCAAGTTTCGGATTTAGCAAGGGCGGGCTGAAAGCCCAATGGAGCACATAGCCCAGGGCAAGCGAAGCGACACCCTGGGTATCACGTGTTGGAGCAGTCGCGCCCTGTAAGGGCAAAAGCTTTAAGACATGGCGCAAGTATT
>ONZU01001600.1_pt1 | contig 11407 bp, 10 predicted proteins | sample 1671161 | NCBI WGS metagenome assembly ONZU01 (sample SAMN06348128, study PRJEB24527) | human gut metagenome | biome: human gut; feature: ankylosing spondylitis patient; material: feces | host: Homo sapiens | place: China | collected 2015-10
CCTTCATTTCGCTTACAATATCGAAGAACTTGCGGATGCCGGACGGTTCAATCTGTACGATAGTTTCTGATAATGGGTTTCTCATGGTGTCACCAGCATCCTTTCATCCTGGACCTCCTCTACCAGAACGGTTCCGTGGTCCTTATATTTTTTCAGTACAAAATGGGTAGAAGTGCTTAAAACAGAATCCAGGGTAGATAACTTGCTGGAAACGAATAATGCTACCTCTTTCATGGTCTTTCCTTCAATAAATACAGCAAAATCAAAAGCGCCGGACATCAGATACACCGCATTGACCTCATTATACTGGTAAATGCGCTCTGCGATCTTGTCAAATCCCATGCCTCTCTGTGGAGTCACCTTCACTTCGATCAGGGCAGTTACTTTCTCTTCGCTGGTATTATCCCAGTTGATCAAAGTGTGATAACCACAGATAATGTGTTCTTTCTCCATATCTGCGATCTCATTGGCGACCGCGACCTCACTTTCACCTAACAGGACCGCCAGATCTTTGATATCAATTCTGCTGTTCTTTTCCATAATCGCTAAAATTTTTTCTCTCATAAAACTGCCTCCTCATCAATGATCTCATATATCTCATCCTTTTTAGGCCGGTCCATGAAGCCACGCACCTGACCATAACAGATTTCTCTCTTAATTCCCTTTTGCACCATACCGATGGTTCTGGCGGGAATATCCAGTTTTTCCAGTTCTTTTACCAGATGCGCCCCGTTGTCCGCCACGAAAACCATACAGTTTCCGCATAACAGATCGTAAGGGCTCAGATCATAAAATTCGCAGACCTCGATGGTCTCCTGACGCACCGGAATCTGGTGGAGATCGATCTCAAAGCCTTTCTGGTAAGCGCCTGACAGGTTCCAGAGAGCCTGATGAATGCCGCCTTCTCGTGCTGCCTCCCATTCGGTGGCGCCAAGGCTTTTCCACACCGGATCCTCTGGATCTAATTCCTTTTCTGGAGCACATTTTACATCCTCCAAATACGATTTCGCATATCTGGTACGAAGCTCTTTTTCTTTTTTCTCTATGATCTTTCTGGTTCCTGCAAGGCCAGCATAGCCTGCCACCACCAGATCCTGTCCCGGCCGCATCTCGCCGCGGCTTTCTCTCTCAATCCGTCTCATATCTTCTGACTTTCTGTAATTGTTCCCGCATTGTCACAATTACGGTTTTCTATCATTTTCCTGCTTTTTCGATCATTTTCCATCAAATTTGATCAACCAGCAGCCGGATTCTGACTGTCCGGGCCTATTTCTCCCGGTCCCTTCGGTCCCTGGTCTGGAGTCGGCTCCACCTGAGTAGTCTCCGGTGTCGTGGTTTCCGCCGGTGCCGGTGCTGGAGCCGCTGGTCCCACATGATAAATAGCCTTGGACGCGTTATAAGTATCCGTATAAAGCAGAGTCTTCTCCTGCTCTACACCATCGATGTAGACACATTTCCACAGTCTGGAACGGATGCCCTTGTGACCAGCCTGAACCCGCACGCGCGCTCCTGGAGCCAGTGATGCATCCTGCACCACCGTCTCACCCGGATCCGTCACACTAAGGGTTTCCGACACATATTGGATCGTCCGATTGGCTGGACGGGTCTCTTTTCCGTAAATGGTAAAGGTCAGCGTCTTACCAGAAGTCCCCGCTTCAATATAAATAGGGGTATCATAAGGATTGGTTACCTTAATATCTTTATAGGTTCCTGCGATCGCCGCATCCATGGACGGCTTTACATAACTGACGCTCATGGAATGGTTCTGCCTCTGGGTGATCTCCAGCTCTGCATACAGGGACGCATCATACAATGTGGTCGCAATCTGGCAGACACCGCCGCCAACGCTGTCCACCACCCGTCCATTTTCATAGGCCCCTGCTGAAGCATAGCCATTTTCCAGTGTAAATGGAGCCATCGCCCCATAACCGGAGAGTGTCTCTCCCGGAAGCAATACCGTTCCATTGATCTTGCCGCTGCCTACCTTCAGATTCTTACTGCGGGCCGCACCGCTGCTGGAAAAGCTGGTGGAACAGGTTCCAAGCACATCCTGGATGGTCCCCAACATCTCTTCCGTGACCTTCGGTTCTGATACCGTCACTGCCGCATCGATCATTACCGGTTCTTCCAGCCCCTGGGCCAGAGCTTCATTTAACGTTTTAATGGTGGCGTTCTGGTCTACGGTCAGCCCCGTCTGGGACGGGGTAATGACAAACATTCCATTCTCCCGGTGGATCGTAGCGTCCACAGCTTCCTGTACCAGCGGTTCACACTGGTTCTGGACAAACTCTGCCACCCGGCTGCCATCTAATTTAATGCGGATATCGACTTTCTGCGGAGTTTTCTCCAAATCTTTCTTTTTAAAATAACGACGAATCACATTGCCAGAGGTGTATTCTTCCAGATCTGCCTTCACCTGATCCCTGTTTGACCAGGAAAAACCCAGCTCCTGGGCCGTGGTCACTGCAGCCACGCCATTCACATCCATGGTGATCTGCTGACCGGCTAATCCGGTCACATACTCTTCCACTGCCGTTAAAGCGTCATCCTCTTCCATTCCGCCAAGGCTTCTTTCTCCCGCGTAAATACCTTCCGGTATGACTGCCGCATCCGCCTGCAATGCTGGAGCACCGACAAGAGCGATCATACAGGCTCCTGTCAGCCACATGTTACTCTTCATAAGAAGTCCTCTCTATTCCTATCACTGCCGCCCGACAGCGGCATCATTCTCTACATGGACAGTGCTCCCAGCACCATCGGCGCTACCATCGCCAATACCAGAAGAATAATGATCACAGAAGATACGATCTTTCTGGTTCTTTTATTATTAAAATCCATCATGATTCCTTCACCTCTTTAACATTCTTCCATACTGTAAAATAATCTTATCTGTCAGTCTGGAAATTTCATTCCTGCTCAGATGGTCAATCTGCACAGTTACACTTATTTTATGATATTTTAATAGTTCACGCAAGACTTCTTTTTGCCTTTTTGTGGCTGGTTGTTCCCGTTTGATCTTATAAATCAACGGTTTAGGAAGAAAATCTTCTTCTGCTGCCTCCCCATAAGCTGCCGTCAGCCTCTGATAAAGTTCATGCGTGGCCAACGCGTCATGAGAAGCCCGGTGAGCCCCTGTTAAATCCACACCATAATAGGCACAGGCACTGGAAAGATTCTTCTTTTCCACCGCCGGCATGAACTTCCGGCATAATTTTAATGTATCAATTCCCTGTTGACCGCCGCTTTCTTTAAAAAACTGTAATCAAATAGGATCTTATGCCCTAACAACGACAGATCCCCGCACAGTTCCAGGCATTTTCCGATCACCCGGCTGATTCCAGGCGCGTCCATCAGCATCTCATCCCGGATTCCGGTCAGTTCCACCGTCTCTGGCCGAAGCTGCTGGTAAGGATTGACTAAAGTGGAATACTCCTGCTCCACCTGGCCATTTCGCACGATCACCATGCCGATCTCGATGATCTTGTCGATTTTCGGGTTTAAGCCCGTAGTTTCCAGGTCTACAGAAACATAATCCTGGGGAATACTCATTTTCTGCCTCCATCTCTCTCAATTCTGATCGCCCCGCCACCATTCATGCAGTGACAAATTTACGGTCAGCGCAGCGTGTGCACAGACCTACCGAATAGTTGTTACCACGTTACTGTACACGGGTAGGCATTTTCTGAACTGAAAATGCCGTATGATACAGTGGTGGTAACAGATTTTGCCGATTTGGAATGCGAAGCATCGGCAAAATCCGTTGCTGTTTGCGCAACGCGTGAACAGTAACGTTACCACCCATCACATATACATGTGCCGCCTGGCACGCTGAAAAAATGATCCTCATGCGGGATTCGCCGCAATCAGAAAGGCTTTGGCATTATACGTCAGCGGATCACGGTTCTTGTAGTCAAATACGACCACTCTGCCGTCTCCGAAAACCTCCAGATGTGCCATTTTCGCCATCTGTCTGGAATCGTACCCCTCATATCCCTTCAGATACTTTGGTTCTTTCTCCTCACCCTGGAAGAATTCCCGCCGCAGAGTCTTCCATCTACACCCTTTCCCTACACGACGCTCTTCCGATCTTTGATATTTTCCCGCAGATACAGATCGTAGGTCAGAAGATCCCGGTAACGTTCCGTCTTTTCTGGTTCCGTTTCCTGCAAAAATCCAAATAAAATCTCATACCGGGTCAGGCGGTTGATGGCAATACCCGTGTATCCCAGCCTCTCATAGTAATCTGCCAGCGCCTCGAACATGGCATAGGGAGACGCCCAGTGCTGTTCCATTTCCCGCAGAGTTTCCGTATACTGACCGCTGTTATAGTGTACCTCCACCATATCTTCCACAGCTTTCAGCCGCAGCACCTGTCCATAATCCAGCCATTTGGTCGCCAGAACCTCATATGGGGGCTCCTGGTGATACAAAAGACCATAATCCTGCGTCTTTTCTGCCATATAAGAACCAGTCAGAACCTTCAGAAAACCAAGCTGTAACTGTTCCGGCCGCATCCAGTATACATCGTCAAAGGACTGGCAGAACCGCTCATAATTCTCATATGGAAGCCCCACGATCAGATCCAGGTGCTGATGGATGTTGTGGAAGCCGTTGATCTTGTCCACCACCTGCTTTAACCGGTCCAGGTTCATTTTCCGGCGGATCTCCGTGATGGTGTCCGGATTGGTGGTCTGGACGCCGATCTCCAGCTGGATCAGACCCGGACGCATCTGCTCCATGACCTCCAGTTCTTCCTCGTCGATCAGATCCGCAGAAATTTCAAAATGGAAATTGGTCACACCGTTATCATGCTCCAGCAGATACCGCCAAATGGCCAGGGCGTGGCTCTTTTTACAGTTAAAGGTACGATCTACGAATTTTACCTGAGGCACCTTCCGCTCCAGGAAATAATCCAGCTCTTTCATCACCAGGTCCAGGCTGCGGAACCGCACCGTCTTATCGATAGAGGACAGACAGTAACTGCAGGAATAAGGACAGCCTCTGCTGCTCTCGTAGTAGATGATCCGGTGCTCCATTCCTTCTAAGTTGTTATAGCTGAATGGGATCTCGTCCATGGGAAGAAGAGGACGCACAGGGGTATGCAGGATCCCGCCGCTGGTTTTTCGAAATACGATGCCGCGAACCTGTTCCAATCGAATGTCGATGTCTTCTGCTTCTCCATACACCTCAGCCAATTCAGCCAGCGTTGCCTCGCCTTCCCCAACCATCACTCCCGTAACTGTCGGCTCTTCTTTCAAGAAGCTCTCCGCCCGGTAATACACCTCCGGACCGCCCATCCAGATCTTCACATCTGGCAGTACTTTCGGAATATCTTTTAAAAATGGCCGGATATACTGGATGTTCCAGATATAACAGGAAAATCCGATCACATCCGGCTTTCTCCGGTAGATATCCTGTAAGATCTGGTCCATCTGATGATTGATGGTGTATTCCGCGATCTCAACCTGCACCTGACCAGAGGACATACCTGCTACGCTCTGCGTTTCCGTCACGACCGCTCCATCAGACGCCCACTCTGCGCCCTGCACGCCTGCTTCAGCCACGCCGCTCAAGAGTTTGCCAGTACCAGCCAGCGCTGCTTTTTTCTTTTTCCGCAGTTCCTTCTCCGCATATGCCTTCAGACTATAGATTCCAAGATTAGAATGAATATATTTGGCATTGATCGCTACCAATAAAAACTTCATAAAATTACTTCTCCGCTTCTTCGTAACTATTCCATACTATCATCGTTACACTTCTTCTTTTACGTCCAAAATATGATATCCCGCCGCTTTCGTCAGCCGGTTCATGATGGCCTGCCCCAGATGATCCTTCGGGAAACTCTCTGAATAGATATAATCCACTCCCAGATCATCAAACTCTCTCAAAACTGCAAACAGGTTGTGGGCGATCGTTTCCGGTCTGGAACGGAATCCCAGGCTTCTTACCATTCCCTGTGGATAGCAGTCTCTGGTCTCCTCTGTACAGATGATCCCCACCTTCTGTCCCTGATCCAGACGGCTCTTTGCCAGAAGGTTGATCTCCTCGATCACCCGGTCACTGATCACTTCTTTCGTCTCCGGATTCTTCTCTTCCACTAAAACCAGCTCTGCCTTTGGAGCGTAATGACGATATTTCATACCTGGCGCCTTTGGTTTCACATTGGCGGCCATAGGACCCTGAATGGCCGGATCGATCTCCACCTGGCCAACTGTCTCCCGCAGCATCTCAATGGTGATCGCACCTGGCCTCAACAGCATCGGAACCGGGCCGGATACATCTACAATTGTAGATTCCACACCGATTCCCACAGCACCACCGTCTAAGATCATCTCGATTTTCCCGTTCATATCCTGATATACATGCTCCGCTGTCGTCGGACTTGGACGCCCGGAAGTATTAGCGCTTGGCGCAGCGATGGGAATTCCCGCCAGTGCGATCATCCGGTTGGCGATGGGATCACTTGGCATACGGATCGCTACTGTATCCAGTCCACCAGTCGTTCCATACGGCACGATACCGCTCTTCGGAAAAATCATGGTAAGCGGTCCCGGCCAATACGCTTCCATCAGCTTCTTTCCAGCCTCAGGAACCTCTTTTACTAATGGAGCCAGTTCCTCTGGCTTGGAAATATGGGCAATCAACGGGTTATCCGATGGTCTGCCCTTGGCGGCATAGATCTTCTTCGCCGCCTCTTCATTCAACGCATTGGCCCCCAGTCCATACACCGTCTCTGTTGGAAACGCCACCAGACCACCAGCCCTTAAAATCTCCACTGCCTCCATTAACTTCTCATCATCGATCTGTTCTTTATCAATTTTTACAACCTTTGTATCCATTTTATTTCTCCTTATTTCTCAACCAACTCCATCATGACCTTTTTTCCTGCAAAGCCTCATCTTATGACACGGTTTCCCGGAAGCATCACCGGATTTTATCATCAGAATCTGCCCCTTATCATACCACAGGGAAGTTCTTTTTTCCATGTTTTCCAATATATTTAGAATAACATTCCCCGTCTGGAGTTTCTTATGCCATCAAGCAGTCCAAAAGTACGTCTTTTCACCATAAAAACTGCCCAGCTTCTCATGACGATCCTGTTTCTATTTCTGATCTACATCCTCTCCCGCCAGGCCGCCGCACTGGTTCTGGCTTCTTCCGCCTCTGCCCAGACGGCTCCTCCTACTGTAGTCATCGACAGCGGACATGGCGGCAATGATCCCGGCAAGATTGGTGTGGACGGGAGTCTGGAAAAGGATCTGAATCTCACCATTGCCCGGAAATTAAAATACTACCTGGAGACGTCCGGCGTCCAAGTAATCATGACCCGCGATTCTGACACCGGACTATATAAGGAAACCGATTCCCATAAAAAAACAGCGGACCTAAAAGCCCGCTGCCAGCTGATCAACGACACCTCTCCCGCCCTGACCATCAGCATCCACCAGAACAGTTATCACGAGGAAGCGATCAACGGCGGTCAGGTGTTCTATTATAAAACTTCAGAAAAAGGAAAACGCCTGGCAGACATTCTCCAGAAACGATTTGATTTCGTTCTTGGAGAAAATAATCGCCGCCAGGCGAAGCCCAATGATACCTATTATCTTTTACTTCATGTCAAAAGCCCCATCGTCATCGTGGAATGTGGATTCCTAAGCAACTGGGACGAGGCTGCCCGCCTGAATTCCACCGACTACCAGGATCGTCTGGCCTGGACACTCCACATGGGCATTCTCAGATATTTGAATACACGCAACTGTTCAGTACCCTCACAGTTACGAGCAAAAATCCATTGAAAATTGCCTTCGGCAATAGGATTTTTGCCTGCAAGCCCATGTTTTCGTACGGTCAGCGCAGTGAATGCGCAGACCTACTGAACAGTTACGAATACACAATAACTCCACACAAAAATTTTATGGAACTGTTCCGCATTCACCAAGAAACCTACTCCTGACCTCTGGAAAATACATTATAATCGCAGACTGCGTCCTCCATGATCTCCTCCAGATACATCGCGTAGATATCCGTCCGGTCATATTCCTGCCACAACTGATATTCTTTATTGCCTTCCACATCTGCCTTCAGATCCTGTGCATGTCCGGCTGTGGCATATACGTTCATTAATGCATACAATTCCGCCATTTTTTCCTTTTCCTCTTGGGAAATGGAATATTGCTCAAGATCCGCCTTGGCGTGGCGGTAAAATACGTTCTGCAGGAATTCGTCGGCGTACTCCTCGAAATTCTGGAGATTTGTATCCGGATTATCCTTTTTCTCTGCCCAGGAAGATACATCCACTTTTTCCGTATGATATGTAAAATCACCAGGTCCTTTATAATTTAACACACCATAGGGACACGGAGAAGTAGTTAACGCCCCTGTCACGATCTCATCAATATCGTGGTCCTCTGATGTCCGGTAATGCTGTACATGCAGATGTCCGCTTAAAAACAGTTCCACATCCCAGTCATCCAGAAAACGTTCCAGCTCATCACTATGCTCGATGGTGCAGTCTTCCTCGTAGATCCGGCTTTCATCCAGCAGATTGTGATGAGCCACTGCAATCACATTGCGCTCCTCATACCATGCCTGATCCAGGATTTCCTCCATCCAGCCGTAGGTTTCTGTACGGATCATACCGCCCACCTTATTGCCGTTTTCATATTGGCAGCTGTCCAGCATCAACAGCCAGGTACCATCCGGTGTCTCCGCCATATAACTCAAAGAATTCGGATCACAGCTGATGGCATCCTGATAACCAAACTCTCCATAAATCTCCCGAAAATCGTCCGGTGTTGTCTGAACCACCGGGATCGCATCACTACCCTTATAGGCAGCCGCCTTGGGATTGTTGATATCGTGGTTTCCAGGGATTACCAGAACCTGAATTCCCGCTTCTTTTACCCGCTCCAGTTTGGAAGCCAGAGCCTCATGGCTTCCTCTCTCACCTTCCAGCGTCAGGTCCCCGCTTAAAATCAATGTCTGCGGTTTCCGCTCAACCATTTCATCCAGAAATGCGTCCGTGATCTCCCACACATAAAGTGCCAGTTTTCCATCTCCCTGTTCTGCCATTGTCTGATACGCCTGACCAAAATCTGTCAGTTCCTTGGCAAAATAGTGAACATCAGTAGCCAGGATGATCTCCGGATTAAATGTGTCCTCTTCCTCCACCTCCAGAGAAGGAACCGTCTCCGGTTCTCCTGTATTCGGCGCCAGGGTCGGTCCCTCTTCCTGCTCTGTCTGGGACTCCACCACCTCGACCTTCGGTCCGCTGGTCTCCTCCTCTATCTTGTGATAAGCAGAACAACCTCCTAATGCTGCCGCACTTATGATCCATAAAGCTGCTGCAGTCAGCAGCCATACTTTCCTTTTCATGTTACTCGCCTCGATTATTTGTCACTAATTTTGCACACATCCCACACAGATGCCGGTTCAAAGCCCAGCTTCCAGAATGCCGCACCTGCCAGCTGATATTTACTGATCAGGTTCATTTTTAATCCAAGGGAAGTTTCTTCCTCCATCCAGATCTCTTTTTCTGCATCATCTTTTTGGATACTTCCATAATACTGCCCCAGTTCTTCCTGCCAATACAGCTCTACCTGGTTATCCTCAATCCACTGCTTCGCTCCCTGAATTCCCAGGGCAGAAGAAGAGGTCTCATTGCCAGATTCTGTCCATACTCTGGTGTAAAATGGCAGTGCGCAGACTGTCTTGGATGCCGGAACATACTTTAAAGTGTCTGTAATTCCATTTTCCACATAAGAAATTGAAGAAACAGAACCAGCCTCTCCACCTGCGTAATGCTCATCATACGCCATAATGATGTAATAATCAACCACCCGGCCCTGTTCTGCCCAGTTATAAAAAGAATTATACGGCATCGGCACATAGTTATCCACCGATAAAATAATCCCTGCATTCCGGCATGCCACAGACAATTCCCGGATAAACTGGACATACTGCGGGCCCGCCGAGGACTTGATCCCCTCAATATCCAGATTCAAACCATCTAATCCTAAATTCTGTACCTCTTCCATGAGGCTGGCGATCAGTTTTTTTCTCACGGATGTTTTTGCAAATAACACCGCTGAATCCACATTGGTTCCCTGGTTAAAATTATCCACTACTGCCCACACCTGAAGCCCCATGTCATGGGCAAGGTTTACATAATTTTGGCTTCCATAGGACACATAACCTCCGTCATTGTCTGTCAGGGCAAACCAGGTAGGCGCTACTACATTAACCCCCTGGGTATTGGCCATTAATGTGCTGAGGGCGCTGTTGGCCTCCATGGATGTCACCTGATGCCATACCAGGCTGACTTCCTCCCCCAGTGAGATCGAGGTGTACTCCGGCTCGATAAATAAGCTGGTCTCCTGCTTCGTCTCCACCTGGCCGATCCGTTTATTCTGAATATAACCCATATATCCACTTTCTGTCCGTACCCTGGACCAGTCGGTACTCTGCTCCTCAATCCGGAAGGTGTCTCCCTTACTTAAATTCACGATCACATCGCTTTTGATGTCACTGTCCACACGGACTGCTGTATTTTTCGACGCAGTTCCCTGCTGCCACGGCGACCAATCTGTATCCACATAGATCCGGCTGTATACAACCGAATCATAATAATTTCCATTATAAAGCTCTGTCCGGATGTTGGTATAATTGCTGACCAGACCCAAGGAAAGATAGATCTGTCCCTCTTTTTCCACTACCAGCGGCTGTCCATTGCTTCCCAATGTCCGTTTATCCGCATAGACAATGGAATCCGGCAGTGTATATACCAGCATTTTCTCCACATCATCCCAGTAAAACTTTTCATTGACATACTCATCAACCCAGGTAACTGGAAGATACATCTGCTCTCCATCTACCAGGCCCTTCTCTTCCTGAAGCTCACCATTAAGATAAATAGCCGCCTGGGACGCATCATCGGTAATCCCCAGAAGTTCTCCAATATCCGCCTGATTTTTAGACGGCATATATCTCTGCACGAGCTGGATTCCCACTACTCCGCCAAAAAGCAGAAGCACGATTCCTGCTATCACGAAAACCGGAGTCCATTTTTTCTTCAACTGCATTTCCTCCTGATCGATTCTTTTGTAATATCGTAACTATTCAGTACCTTCATAGTTACGTAATATCAATTATTTTTGACCCCAACATCTATTTTTTAGTATACCACCGTTTTATTGGCGCTGCACCTTACATTTTTTTTAATACGGACGTTCGACTTGAATATCCAGGCCCGGGTCTGACTGTCTTAAGCGGAAGGTAGTGCTCTGATCCGGGCCTGGATCTTTTTCTGTCATAAACCAAAGACGCCTAATGGTTGTAAACCTTATCAAAATGGATTTCCTGTAGTTTTCCATCTTCCAGACCAATAAAATCACTCATGTAAAATCCA
>ONZU01001609.1_pt1 | contig 11313 bp, 10 predicted proteins | sample 1671161 | NCBI WGS metagenome assembly ONZU01 (sample SAMN06348128, study PRJEB24527) | human gut metagenome | biome: human gut; feature: ankylosing spondylitis patient; material: feces | host: Homo sapiens | place: China | collected 2015-10
TCCCCAGTTTCTGTTTCTAAGCTGAGAATAGCACTTTGGAAAAGAAAAATAAATACTTTGAAAAACTATGACAATTCTTAATAAAACAAGCCAAAAACCTTATTTTTTTAAGATTTTTGGCTACTTTTCTATTTTTATTAAGTTTGTTTCCATACTGTTATGTCAATCACTCTGGAAGCTTCTCTTCTAAGGTTCCCTGCATATACTGGTCCATGGCGTCTGCTACCACCTTTGCGTAAGCAGTTGCCTCTACCACCGTCTTGGCGCCCAGAACCACATCTCCTGCGGCGAAAATGCCCGGATGGGTGGTCTCACCAAATTGATTCGTCACTAAAAGACCATTGGCAGACGCCTTTAACCCTTCTGTGGTGTTGACTAACTTATCCTTCGGTCCCTGGCTGACGGACACGATGGTACTGTCAGCGTGAACCTGGATCGGAGTCTCATCCACGCCGGTGCGGTTGCCTTCCTCGTCAAATAATACCTTCTGGAACACCGGGCCGTCATCGGTGATCTCCACCGGCTGCATACCAAAGGACAATACCGCACCGTCCACTTTTGCATAAGCGATCTCCTCTGCGCTTGCCTGGCTCTTTAAACCACGGGCATACAGCGTTACGTTTCTTGCTCCCTTTCTCAGAGCGGTTCTTGCCACGTCCATGGCGGAATTTCCCATACCGATGATGGCAACCGTATCACCTAATTCATAGGAATCCGGGTTTGCCAGGTAATCAATGGCAAAGTGGACATTTCCTAAAGACTCACCCTTGATGCCCAGCTTCTTCGGTCTCCACACGCCGGTACCAATGAAAATGCTCTCATAACCATCACGGAACAGATCTTTGATCTCCAGCGCGCCGCCGATGGTGGTATTGGGACGGATCTTGATTCCGATCTCTCTTAATTTCTTCTTATAACGCTCCAGAATGGTCTTGGGCAGACGGAAATCCGGAATTCCGTACTGTAACACACCGCCGATCTTATCACGGGCATCAAAGATCGTCACCTCATAGCCTTTTTTTGTCAGCATGATCGCGATGGTGATTCCCGCAGGCCCCGCGCCGATAACTGCCACTTTTTTCCCGTTAGATGGTGCACATTCAATCTTCATTTTATCAAAATATGTATCAGACACATAGTTTTCAATACTGCTGATATGCACCGGCTCCCCTTTTCTTCCCAGCACACAATGACCCTCACACTGTTTCTCATGGTTACATACCAGAGAACAGATCATGGACATGGGATTATTGGAAAATAACATCTCCCCGGCTTCATTTAAGTCTCCTTCTTTAAATGCCTTGATCATCATCGGGATCGGTGTCTGGATCGGACATCCCTGACGGCACATCGGGTTTTTACAGTTTAAGCAGCGGTTTGCCTCATCAATTACATGAACGGTCATACAGAAAATCCCCTCTCTTTGCTTTCACTTTCTCATTTCATCTGGTTACTATTTTAATGCCTGGGACGCCGCCGCTCAAGAATAGTTAAAAAAACATCAAGTATTATGAAAAGAAATACAAACCGAGCCCACTTTCCCCCTATTTCCAGTCAAAATCCGGCCAAATCGCAAAAATTTTTGAAAAAAGATTGACAAATGAATTTTCCTGCGTATAATTAACACCAACATCACCTACTAAAACAGTAGGAATTAAAAGCTGCCACTCCACAGGCAGTTGCCAGCTTTATAAGAAAGGAGGAGAAACCACCATGAATACGATCTACACCGTCCTGTCTGCTATGTGTTGTTGTATGGAGTGTATGTGTTGTTGTTGTAACCATACGCTTTCTTTTGTTGTGCAGACGAATGGCTGGGTTGTATCCTCGTGAGTTTCTCTATCACGATACACATGTATAGATACCCCTATATAGTCAGTTTTTGAGAGGTCTGGACAACACCAGACCTCTTTTTTTATGCGTAACTGTTCAGTTCCTTCACAGTTACACGCAAAAATCCATTCCAGATCGACTTCGTCGATGGGATTTTTGCCTGCTAGCCCAAGTTTTCTTACGGTCAGCGCAGCAAGTGCGCAGACCTACCGAACAGTTATTGATAATTCCAGAAAAGGAGACCCGTCCATGATTCGATTTGAACACGTAAGCAAAACCTTCCAAACCAAAAACGGCCCGTTCGATGCTCTGAAAGATGTGTCCTTCGAGATCGAGAAAGGAGACATTTACGGAGTGATCGGCTACAGCGGAGCCGGAAAATCCACGCTGATCCGCATGGTAAACGCCCTGGAAACCCCAACTTCCGGTAACGTCTGGGTGGAAGGAAAAGACATCGGTACCTTAAACCAGAAGGAACTGCGAAATCTGCGGAAAGGAATCGGCATGATCTTCCAGCAGTTCAACCTGTTGGAATCCAAGACCATTTACGATAACGTGGCCATCGCGCTGAAATTAAATGGCGTATCGAAAAAGGACATCGAGAAACGGGTCACAGAGCTTCTGAATTTCGTAGAACTGTCTGATAAGAAATACTCCTATCCTGGACAGCTTTCCGGCGGTCAGAAACAGCGCGTAGGCATCGCAAGAGCCCTGGCCAATAATCCTTCGATTCTGCTATGCGATGAAGCCACCAGCGCCCTGGATCCGAAAACCACCGATTCTATCCTGGAACTATTGAAAAAAATCAATGAAATGCTTCACATCACCATCGTCATCATCACTCATGAAATGAACGTGATCCAGAAGATCTGTAACAAGGTGGCAGTCATGGATTACGGACAGGTGGTCGAGACCGGATCGGTCATCCAGGTATTTTCCGATCCCCGGTCGGACATCGCCAGACGGTTTGTGGGCAACCTGATCCGGGATGTGATCCCGGAACCGTTAGTCGAAAGCATCCGGAGAGAGACCAGAAACAGCCGCCTTCTCCGCATTAAACTGGAAAATACCGACAGCACCGAACCACTGCTCTGGGAGATCAACCGGAGATTTGAAGTAGAGACCAATATCCTCTACTCCACCATCAATGTGATCCAGGGAATCGTGGTCGGCATCATGTTAGTCCTTTTCATCGGAACCGATGAAGAAATCGAGAAAGCAGAACAATATATCCTTGAATCCAAGGAAGAATACAGGGAGGTAACCTTACCATGATCGAACAGTATTTAGGAATTTCCACAGACAAATTAGTGAAAGCCGGATGGGAAACCCTCTATATGGTGGGATTTTCCCTGATCATTGGATCAGTGGTTGGATTTCTCATCGCCATCGTCCTCTGGCTTACCCGCAAGGGGGGCTTAAAAGAAAACCGGATCCTTTACACCATCTTAAATGGATTTATCAACGTGGTCCGCAGTACCCCATTTATCATTCTTCTGGTATGCGTGATGCCAGTAACCAAATTCATCGTAGGAACCCGCATCGGAACCAAGGCAGCCATCGTTCCACTGGTGATCTACACCGCCCCATTTTTAGCAAGACTGCTGGAAAACTCCCTGCTTGACGTCAATGCCGGAATCATCGAGGCGGCGCAGGCCATGGGGGCCAATACACTCCAGATCGTCATTCATTTCGTACTGCCGGAGGCATTTGCTTCCATCATCCTGGCGCTGACCACCGGAACCATCGCACTGATCGGAGCCACCGCCATGGCCGGTTACATCGGAGGCGGCGGTATCGGAAACATCGCTTTGACCTATGGATACCAGACCTTTAACTTCCCGCTGATGTTTTCCACCGTTTTCATCCTGATCGCTTTTGTATGGCTGATCCAGAGTTTAGGAAATCTACTGTCACAGAAGCGCAGAACACACCAATAAAAAATAACACAAAAAGGAGACAACGATTATGAAAAATTTCAAAGCCTATGTAAGAACCACCTTAGCAGCATCCTTAGTACTGACCACCGGACTTTTAACCGCCTGCTCCGGTAACGCCTCCAGCACCTCCACTTCCACAGCCGCAGATACCACCACAGCTGCCAATGACACCACTTCCGAGAAAAAGGAATTAAAATACGGCAAGGCCGCAGGCCCATACACCGTTCTTTTCGAGGACGCCATCAAGCCGATCCTGGAAGAGCAGGGCTACACCTTCACCGAAGTGGATTTCTCCGATCTTCTGCAGAATGATCTGGCATTAAATGAGGGAGAGATCGATTTTAACGTGGAGCAGCATACCGCTTATGCGGAGAACTTTAACCAGGCCCAGAACGGCGACCTGGTACCGATCTCCCCAATTCCAACCGTTCCGGCAGCGATCTTTTCCGCAACCGAAACCTCTCTTGACAACATCCATGATGGAGCCAAGGTAGCCGTACCAAACGATGCTGCCAACACTGCAAGAGCTTATGCCCTGCTTCAGAAAGCCGGATGGATCACCCTGAATCCGGATGTGGAGCTTTCCACTGTGACCCAGGATGATATTGCAGAGAATCCTTATAACATCGAATTTACAGAAATGAGTTCCACCAACATCCCTGGCGTACTAGATGATTTTGACTATGCAGTTATCACAGGAAGTATCGTATACAACGCAGGAATGGACGCTTCTACCGCACTGCTGCAGGAAGATATCTTACCGCACTTACTGCTTCAGGTTGTCGTGAAAGAGGAAAATAAGGACGCTCAGTGGGCAAAAGACATTGTGGCGGCTTACCACTCTGATGCATTTAAAGAATACTTAGACAAGAACAACAACGGTTTATGGTATGTTCCTAATGAATTATTTGCAAAATAAAGGAGACCTGCATATGGCACAGAATGAAACACCAATCATTTTAGACGAAACTGAACAGAAGATCATCAATATCATTGACGCCCACCGGGATCAGATCATCGACTTCGCCAAAGACATTTACACCCACGCGGAGCTTGGCTATAAAGAATTCCGAACTGCCGAAAAATTCGCGAATTTCATGAAAGATCTTGGTCTGCCAACCAAAGAGCATCTGGCAGTTACCGGCGTGAAAGCCTACTTAAATGAAGAAAAGAAGGATAACGTCAGCCTTGCCCTCATCGGCGAATTAGACGCCCTCCGCATCCCGGAGCACAAATACGCAAACCCGGAAACCCAGGGAGCCCACTGCTGTGGACATCACGCCCAGTTAGCCGGAGTCATCGGTGCCGCCATTGCCCTGACGAACCCAGAAGTAAAAGAAAAACTGGACGGCCAGGTAGTCCTTTTCGCCGTTCCTGCTGAAGAATATGGTGAGATCGAGTTCAAAAACAAACTGACCGACGAGGGAAAGATCAAATACGGCGGCGGTAAATGCGAACTGATCCGCATCGGTGCTTTTGACGACATCGACCTAGATATCGTCCACCATATCGGTGACAAAGATATCAGCGTCGGTTCCAACTCCAACAACGGCTTCGTCTCCAAGGTAATCCGTTACAAGGGTGTCGCTGCCCATGCCGCAGGTGCGCCGCACTTAGGCGTCAATGCCTTAAATGCCGCCTCCCTTGGACTTTCCGCCCTGGCTTACCAGCGTGAAACTTTCCGTGACAATGACCATGTCCGCATCCATCCGATCATCACCAAAGGCGGAAACTTAGTCAATGTCGTTCCAGATGAGGTGGTCATCGAGACCCTGGTACGCGCAGCCAATAAAGACGCCATCGCAGATGCCGCAGCCAAGACTGACCGGGCCTTCAGATCCGGCGCCTATGCCATTGGCGCCCAGTGCCAGATCACCACAATGCCTGGCTATCTGCCGGCTTTAAGTGCGGAGGCTAATGAGGAAGTCCTGGCCGCCGCCCAGATTGCCTCCCAGTCCAGCAAAAAAGACTACGAGGTAGTAAAACAGGATACTACCGCCCACAGCGGCGGCTCCACCGACATCGGTGACGTCCAGCACATCCAGCCGGTTCTCACCTTCAACACCGGTGGAAAAGTAAGCGGACTTCACTCCGTAGACTTTGACATTGTGGACGATGAACTGGCTTATGTAGTCACCGCAAAAATCTTTGCTCTTTCCGCTTACCGCCTGCTGAAAAATGGCGCAGAAAAAGCAAAAGAGGTAGTAGAAAACTACCACCCCATCTTTACAAAAGATGCTTATATCCAGTACATGGATTCCTTTATTGCGGAAAGTACAGACTTGTGAAACAATTTCCGCCCGCGGGTTTAACCTGCGGGCGGCTCTCATAAGCAACGATATGTTCAAGTGCCTCAATTCGTTCATACTTGCAGGGTTCCCAGCCACCACACTCCAAACCTTGTTAGATGCCACTTGATATTTACAGCAACAGCTTCCCTTTCACTTCCAGTCCGGTGATCCACGGCTGCTTCAATTCCAACAGCTCCGCAATATTCTTCTGTTTTGGAACACCAAGGATAATGCTTGCCTTGACGATTCCCTTTTCCTTTTGGGAAAATTCGATGCTGCGGATATGAAATCCCATTTCCCCGATACACGCCTTCAATTCTAGAAGCTCCTTCTGTCCACCGGAGATCTCCACGTTCACCGCAGACATCGCCTCCCGGTGCAGCCCCATGATACCTCCCCGTCCTAAAAACATCTCCACTAACACTACGATCACAGAAGTTGCAATCCCCAGATAGATCATCCCAGAGCCAACTGCCAGTCCGACACCTACAGTAGCCCAGATTCCTGCCGATGTGGTGATACCGCTGACACTCTTATTTCTTGCGATAATCATGCCCGAACCTAAGAAACCAATCGCTGTAACCACTCCAGCCGCCACTCGTGACGGGTCCAGCTTCGTATACTCATTCAGCACATCATTGAAGCCATACTTGGAGATCAGCATCATCAATGCCGACGCCACACCGACTACCGTATGGGTCCGGACACCCGCCGGTTTCCGCCGGTTCTCCCTTTCATGTCCAATCACGCCGCCGCATAATCCTGCGATCAGCAGCCTGCCGATCATCATCAGTTCCTTCTCCAGTGCAAATTCCATGTAGCTCCATCTCCCGTCTTTTTTATACACACGCCCACATATATTGTTTGTAAAATATGTTAACAGGTACATTTGCACAGGTCAATGTTCAATTTTCGGAAATTTTTGAACTATTTTTAGAAATCTTACGTGGCCTCTTATAGCAACTCCAAAAATGCTTTTGCCGCCGGAGTCAGATATTTATTTTTCAGATACGCATACTGGATATTCCGTTCAATGGTGGTTTCTTTCAGATCCAGCGCCGCTAAAAGCCCCATCTCTATCTCACGCTCCACCGCCAGTTCTGACATGATGGAAATGCCTACGTGATTTACCACCGCTTCTTTGATAGCATCCTGGGTACTGATGAAAAATTTTTTGGTGAAATCGAAATCGTACTGCTTAAAAATCTGATCTAAGAATTTATACTGGGAAGACTGCTTCTTTTTTGTAATGTAGAGATCGTCCTTTACATCAAAAAGGGAGCAGCTTTTTTCGTGGAACAGCCGATGCTCATTGCCTACCACTAACTTCAGATGATCCTTCCAGTAGTCCTCAATCACGTAAGCGTCCCGGTTCTCAATGATGTAGTCGGACAGAAATACGAACTCCAGCTGGTTCTTATGAAGCATTTCCAGGATATTTTTCGAAGAATTGATGTTCATGTTAATGGTGATATTGGGGTATTTTTTCGTAAACCGCGCCACAATGGCCGGAAGCATATACACACCGATGAAATTAGTAGCGCCGAAGTTCAAGGTACCGTGTTCCATATGCTCGATCTGGCGGATGTACTCCCTGGCGCTGTTGTAGGTGGCCACCAGGCTCTCAGCATAGGGCTTAAAGGCTTCGCCGTGGATCGTCAGAAAGGTCTGGTTTCCCATCCGGTTAAATAACGGCACGCCCAGTTCCTGCTCCATGGCATGGATCCGTTTGCTTAAGGCTGGCTGGGAAATATATAATTCGTCCGCCGTTTTCGTGAAATGCTGTAATTTTGCTAACATTAAAAATGATTCTAGTTTTTCGATATCCATTCTTTCGTTCCCCCTCGTATCCACACATTCACCGGGCTTTTGGCTCTGCGCCTTCTGCCCCAGGCTTTCCACCCCGTCTTTTTTCCAATATTTGCCCATTTTCCCCGGCGCTCCGTCGCGGAACGCTCTCTCATTTTCTTCATCATAACAAAAAGTTATTACTTTGTAAACTTTATTCGATTGAGTTACTATGAGAAATTTTATATAATAAAATCAACAAAAATACATCGGAAAACGTACCGGTACAGGGGCGCGCGGCCTGGAACGTACAGGAAAACAGGAGGTATGTTATGTCAACGAATGAAAAGAAAAACTGGGGTCCTATCATCAGCACCATCGCTGCAATCGTTGTATTCCTGGTTTTATATTTTATGCCTCTGCCTGAAGGACTGACTCCGGAAGCGCAGAAAAGCATGGCGCTTTTTGCCTTTGCACTGATCATGTGGATTGCCAAACCGATCCCGATTTACCAGACATCCCTAATTTTGATACTCCTTCTTCCTATGCTCGGCGCTGTGGAAAAGCAGAAAACCGCTTTCGGTGCCCTGGGCTTTGACATTATCTGGCTAATGGTCGCAGCATTTGTCCTAACCTCCGCCATGAGTGCCACAAACGTAGGAAAACGAATTGCCCTCTATCTGACCACGAAATTTGCCAAAACACCAACCCAGGTATTGGTTGTATTCGTAATCGTGAACTTTATCCTAGCGTTCTTCGTTCCATCTACCACAGCTCGCGCTTCCCTGATCGTCCCGATTGCACTGGTGATCCTGGAGATCTACAAAGCTGCACCTGGTAAGAGTAAATTCGGTAAATTGATGATGCTTCAGGGTGTGCAGAACAACGCATTTGCCACCTCCGTGGTTATGACTGCTACATCCGCACAGGTTCTGGCAGTTGGGTTTATCAACGAGCAGGCTGGTGGAAACGTAGGTTATATGCAGTGGCTGTTAGGCTCCATTCCACAGGCAGTCTTAACCACAGTCATCGCATTTCTAGTTGGTTTAAAAATGTTTAATTACAAAGGAGAAATGGGCGATGTCATGAACAACGCCACCGTTTCTCTGAAAAAACAGTTAGAAGACATGGGACCGATCTCCACAAAAGAAAAGAAAGCCCTGTTCATTTTCCTTCTGACTCTGACCCTTTGGGCAACCGGCGACTACCAGAAAGCCTGGTTCGGATTTAAGATCAGCACCGAACAGACAGCAGTTTTAGGTATGCTTCTGTGCCTGCTTCCAGGAATCGGTGTCATCAAATGGAAAGCAGCCAATATTAAATGGGATCTGATGCTGTTCTCCGCAGGCGCTTACGCCGTGGGAAATGCAGTAGATGACACTGGGGCCGCTACCTGGGCCATCAACCATCTGGTACAGGCCATCGGACTGGACAAAATGAATCCTGCTATGGTTGCAGTGATCCTGATCTTCATCACTGTATTCAGCCATCTGATTTTCACCAGCAAGACAGTCCGTACTACCATTCTGATCCCGGCGATCATCAGTCTGGCAAAAGGCATCGGCATTGACCCGGTTCCATTGGCTCTGGTTTGTGCCTTTGGTATTTCCACCACCATCACACTACCACCTCACTCCAAGGTAAACACCTTATACTTCGGAACTGGCTATTTCAGTGTAAAAGACGAGTTGATCTTCGGACTGGTATCCTGCTTTATCGCAGCCTGCTCCATGTCACTAATCTACTTTACCTGGATCAATGTAATTTTATAAATGATGATCACTGTATTATAGAGATTTTCCATTTCGGAAACTCCGATCCATGCGTAGTAACTATACACCAGTTTACATGAGGAGATCCCCACTATGAAAAATAAAATTTTACTTGCCATCGCCGACGGCGTCGGTGACCGCCCCTGTGAGATTCTTGACTGGAACACCCCACTTCAGTATGCCCGTACCTCTAATTTAGACCAGCTTGCCGCCAATGGTTCCTGCGGTATCATGGACTTATACCATGCAGGAATCCCGGTAGGCACCGATCTTGGACACCTGATTCTCTTTGGATACGGCCTGGAAGATTATCCGGGCCGCGGTCCCATCGAAGCATTTGGGGACGGCATGGAACTGATCGGCGGAGACATCGCGTTCCGCTGCAATTTTGCCACCGTAGACCACCAGGGACTGATTTCTGACCGGAGAGCCGGACGGATTCGCCTCGGCACCGATGAGCTTGCTGCTGCTTTAAATGGCTTAATGATCGATGGAATCCAGGTGCTTTTTAAAGAAGCCACTGAACACCGTGCAGTGCTGGTATTTCGTGGCCCCGGCCTTTCTGCCAAGGTTTCCGACACAGACCCTAAAAAGGAAGGTCAGCCCATCAAAAAAGCGGTTCCCAAAGACGATTCCCCGGAAGCCGCATTTACCGCCAACATATTAAACCTGTTTTTACAGAAAGCCCAGGAGATCTTAAAAGACCTCCCCTTAAATAAAAACCGAGAACAGCTTGGTCTCCCACCTGCCAACGCCATCGTCACCAGAGGCGCCGGACAGATGACTAAAACGGAGAAGATCACCGAACGCCTTGGCTTTTCTGCCTGCTGCATCGCCTCTGAGCGGACTGTCTTAGGTGTTGCAAGAATGGCTGGATTCGACATTCTCACCGACCCGGCATTTACCGGAAACCTAGATACCGACATCCACAAAAAAGCCCGATTCGCTATAGAAGCCTTAAAAACCTATGATTTCGTTGTCCTCCACTACAAAGCCACCGACCTTATGGGTCATGACAACAATCCCATTGGCAAGGTCCAAGCTATCGACTGCTACAATGACCTGATTGGCGAGGTGATGAAAGGCATCAAGGGACAGATCGAGGTTCCCGTCATCATCGCCCTGGCAGCCGACCACTCCACTCCATGCGAGCGCAAAGAACACAGCGGCGATCCAGTCCCGATCGTGATCAGCGGCAGAAATATCCGCAAAGATAAAGTAACCGCTTACAATGAGATTGCCTGTGCCGAGGGCGGTCTGGGACGGATCAAAGGAAATGATTTTATCTGTACGCTGTTGGATTATCTGGAAGTAACCGAAAAGCAGGGGAATTAGCCCCTGCTTTTCGGTTACTTGAATACTTGAGTCTAGTGGTTTAAAAGAAGTGCTTTCGCACCATCGCAGAGTAGTTATCATATCGCTGAAAACCATATCTCTCGTGAAAGATATTCTGATCATCCACCCATGCATCTGCCTCCAGTACGCCAAGCTGACTCGTTTCATCCAAAAATACATAGGAAAGTTCCCACTCTAAATCCTCATACACAAACGGATATCCCCTGTTTTCCATCATAATGGTCACTCTTTTTTGCATGTTTCGCAAATTTGTGTGTCCGGTGTGGCAAACTGGAATTTACAGTTCTTCCATCCTTCCCATCTTCAGCGCCATAACAAGAGTTCCGGCTGCCA
>ONZU01001627.1_pt1 | contig 11104 bp, 7 predicted proteins | sample 1671161 | NCBI WGS metagenome assembly ONZU01 (sample SAMN06348128, study PRJEB24527) | human gut metagenome | biome: human gut; feature: ankylosing spondylitis patient; material: feces | host: Homo sapiens | place: China | collected 2015-10
TGCGGCTTAGAACGGTCGAACTTTGCCTTTTCAGCCATTGGAATATCCTCCCTTAAATTAGGTTTTGATATTGGTTACAACAGTCCTGCTAATACAGAATTGCATTGCAAAACTATTCTACTAGATTCCACCTGTAAAATCAAGTGTTTTACAGGAAATTTTGCCGGAGCTACACTACCCCGGCAAAATCTTTATCCGTTTTTCAACGATCAGCCCTTGGTGCGGCCTGCGATGATCTGATCAGCGATGTTCTTAGGCACCGGCTCGTAGTGAGACGGCTCCATGACATACTGGCCACGGCCCTGAGTCTTGGAACGCAGGTCGGTAGCGTAGCCGAACATCTGAGCCAGAGGAACGAATGCGTTGACACGCTGGGTGCCAGCCATTGCCTCCATGCCCTGGATCTGACCACGGCGAGCATTCAGATCGCCGATGACATCGCCCAGATACTCATCGGGAACGATGACAGCGACCTTCATGATGGGCTCGGTGATGATAGGATCAGCCTTGCGCATAGCATCCTTGAATGCCATAGAACCAGCGATGGAGAAGGCCATTTCAGAGGAGTCGACCTCATGATAAGAACCATCCCACAGGGTGACCTTGACATCAACGACAGGATAGCCAGCCAGAACACCGGACTTCATAGCACCCTGGATACCGTTGTCGATAGCCGGGATGTATTCCTTCGGGATAGCGCCGCCAACGATGGCGTTGACGAACTCATAACCCTTGCCTGCCTCGTTGGGCTCGATCTTGATCTTGACGTGACCGTACTGGCCCTTACCACCAGACTGACGAGCGTACTTGGTCTCCTGGTTGGCCTCCTTGCGGATGGTCTCACGGTAAGCGACCTGAGGTGCGCCGACGTTCGCCTCGACCTTGAACTCACGGAGCAGACGGTCGACGATGATCTCCAGATGGAGCTCGCCCATGCCGGCGATGATGGTCTGACCAGTCTCTTCGTCGGTGTAGGTCTTGAAGGTAGGATCCTCTTCGGCCAGCTTTGCCAGCGCGATGCCCATCTTCTCGTTGCCGGCCTTGGTCTTGGGCTCGATGGCAACGCGGATAACGGGCTCGGGGAACTTCATGGACTCCAGAATGATGGGATGATTCTCATCACACAGAGTATCACCGGTGGTGGTGTTCTTCAGACCAACGACAGCAGCAATATCACCTGCGTAGCAGCAGTCGATATCCTTGCGGTGGTTGGAGTGCATCTGCAGGATGCGGCCCATACGCTCCTTGTTGTCCTTCACGGAGTTGTAGACAGTAGTACCTGCCTCGACCTTACCGGAGTAGACACGGAAGTATGCCAGCTTACCAACGAAGGGGTCGGTAGCGATCTTGAAGGCCAGAGCTGCGAAGGGAGCGTCGTCGGAAGACGGACGGGTCTCCTGCTCTTCGGTCTCAGGATTCACACCCTTGATGTCCTCGACATCGGTAGGTGCGGGCATATAGTCAACGATAGCGTCCAGCAGCTTCTGCACGCCGCGGTTCTTGTAGGAAGAACCACAGACAACGGGGACCAGAGTGTTCGCAATGGTCTCTTTGCGGATAGCAGCCTTCAGTTCCTCACGGGTGATCTCCTCACCCTCGAGGTACTTCTCCATCAGAGCCTCGTCGTTCTCAGCAACAGCCTCAACGAGGATGTTGCGATACTCCTCAGCCTGCTCGCGCATATCCTCGGGGATCTCCTCGGTGCGCATATCGTTGCCCATATCGTCGTAGTAGACCTCAGCGTTCATATCGACCAGGTCAACGATACCACGGAAGGTATCCTCCTGACCGATAGGCAGCTGGATGGCCACGCCGTTGGCGTGCAGACGATCGTGCAGCATCTTGATGCAGCGGAAGAAGTCAGCACCCATGGTGTCCATCTTGTTGACGTACACCATACGGGGGACTTTGTACTCATCAGCCTGACGCCAGACGGTCTCAGACTGAGGCTCGACACCGCCCTTAGCAGCCAGAACGGTCACAGAACCGTCCAGGACGCGCAGAGAACGCTGGACCTCAACAGTGAAGTCAACGTGGCCCGGGGTGTCGATGATGTTGATGCGGTGACGATTCTTCTTGAATGCAACAGGGTCCTTCTGAGTCTCAGAGTGGCTCCAGTAGCAAGTGGTAGCTGCGGAGGTGATGGTGATACCACGCTCCTGCTCCTGAACCATCCAGTCCATGGTAGCGCCGCCATCATGGACTTCGCCGATCTTGTGATTGATGCCGGTGTAGTACAGAATACGCTCGGTAGTCGTAGTCTTACCAGCATCAATGTGGGCCATAATGCCGATATTTCTCGTCATCTGAAGAGAAACTTCTCTGGGTGTAGCCATGAAATTAACCTCCTACAGAACAGATCAATAACGGAAATGAGCGAAAGCCTTGTTGGCCTCGGCCATCTTGTGGGTATCCTCGCGCTTCTTCACGGCGTTGCCGGTGTTGTTGGCAGCATCCATGATCTCAGCAGCCAGGCGCTGGGCCATGGTCTTCTCACCACGGCTGCGGCTGTAAGCAGTCAGCCAGCGCAGGCCCAGAGTCTCGCGGCGAGCGGGGCTGACCTCCAGGGGGACCTGGTAGTTAGCGCCGCCAACACGGCGGGTCTTGCACTCGAGGCTGGGCATGATGTTCTCCATCGCCTTCTCGAAAGTCTCGAGAGGATCGTTGCCAGTCTTCTCCTGAATCATGGAGAAAGCCTCGTAAACGATCTTCTGAGCGACGCCCTTCTTGCCATCCAGCATCACGCTGTTGACCAGACGGGTGACCATCTTGGAATTGTAAATAGGATCAGCTAAGACATCGCGCTTAGCAATGTTACCTCTTCTAGGCATCTTTCTTCCCTCCTTCACAGAATGATATCATCGGTACTCGAAAGTAATAAAACTCCCGTTGTGTCACAAAGAGCTGACCTTACATAAACTGTTGCCCTCCGCACGTTTCTGCGGACTTGTTATTTATATAATGGAAAGCCGTTTATGGCGGTTCGTTCCTCAATTACTTCTTTGCAGCACCGGCCTTAGGACGCTTTGCGCCGTACTTGGAGCGGGCCTGGTTACGGCCTGCCACACCCTGAGTATCCAGGGTACCACGGATGATGTGGTAACGCACACCGGGGAGGTCCTTAACACGACCGCCACGGATCAGCACGACGGAGTGCTCCTGCAGGTTATGGCCGATACCGGGAATGTAAGAGGTGACCTCGATACCATTCGTGAGGCGGACACGGGCAACTTTACGCAGAGCAGAGTTAGGCTTCTTGGGGGTCATGGTACGCACGGCAGTGCAGACACCACGCTTCTGCGGGCTGTTGAGGTTGGTGTACTCCTTTTTCTGGGAGTTGTAGCTCTTCAGAAGGGCAGGCGCGGTGCTCTTTTTGACCAGAACCTCACGGCCTTTGCGCACGAGCTGGTTAAAAGTAGGCATTTCTTTTCTCCTTTCTTCACTTATTCACGCGCTTTTTGCGGGTCGTCCGGCCAGATGGCCGCACTATACCCCGCATCTCACGCAATGTTTATATTACAGCATCCCGGCCGGAATGTCAAGAGTATTGCCAAAAAAATCTTGAAAAAATCGTGCAATACGGAGAATTTTTCATTTCTGAAGCAAAATGTGCAAATCTTGCGCCGGTTTGGGCGGCAGCGTTGCATTTGGGTAAGTCTGCGCATAGAATGAAGCGGACCGTCTCCCCCCGCCGCCGCGCGGTCAGCCGCCGTCCGTGCGCGTTTTGTCTATTTACCAGAGACAAATATACATTTTGCACAAAAACAAGCCGCCAGATTCATGGACTTGACGAGTCGATTTCTGTTGCATTGTGTCCCCCGCTTTGCTATAATGAAGATACAGACAAAACCGGAACAGTTCCGGCCATGCAAGTTCTGACGCTACATTTTTGAGGAGGTCCTGACAATGAAGAAACTGCTTGCTATCCTGATTTCCCTGTGCATGGTATCCGCCTTCGCTGTACCTGTTTTTGCAGATGCCAACAGCGATTATATCGCCGCCGTCAAGGCCTACCAGGCCCAGATCGCCGCGAAGGAAGCCGCCTACACTGCAGCGGTGGATGCTTATTCCAAGAATGCAAAGGCCAAGGCAGACGCCGACAGCGCCGCAATTCTGAAGGCCGCCAAGGCCGCCCAGGCGAAGGCCGATGCAGACTGTCTGGCCGTCATCGCCGCGGGCAAGGCTGCCCAGTCCCAGGCTGACGCGCGCGTTGCCGCGGTAATTGCCGCAGGCAAGGCCACACAGGCCAAGGCTGATGCACGCGAGGCCGCCTATGCGAAGGCCGTGAAGGCGTATCAGGATCAGATCGCCGCACGTGAGGCCGCCTACATCAAGGCCGTGCTGGGCAAGTAATTCTACCTTATTATAATAGGAGCGGAGCGCCGGGAAAGGCGCTCCGCTTTTTTGTTGATATTTTCTTGCCTCCCTCTGCGAGGGAGGTGGCCCCGCAGGGCCGGTGGGAGAGAGCCTTGCGGCAGCCCTAACTATTTCGGGCGACCACAAAGTTCTCTCCCCCACCGTCTGCGGGCGGAGCCCCCTCGCAGAGGGGCCAGGAGACAGGGGCAACGGGCAAATGAGGTTTACTGCAGCTTTGCCAGCGTGGCTTCGGCATCGTCTAGGATGCGCTCGAACTTCTCGAGGGCGGCGTCCACGGGGGCCGGGGTGGCCAGGTCAACACCGGCGTGGCGCAGCTCGTCCAGCGGGTAAGCACTGCCGCCCATGGAGAGGAACTCCTTGTAGCGCTTGACGGCGGGCTCGCCCTCTTTCAGGATGCCCTCGGACAGGGCGACAGCGGTGGAGTAGCCGGTGGCATACTTGTAAACGTAGAACGGGCGGTAGAAGTGCGGGATGCGCGCCCACTCATACTGGATCTCGTCGTCGATGACCATATCGTTGCCAAAATAGTCGGTGACAAGGCGCTTGTACAGAGCGTTCAGGGCGGCGGCATTCAGGGCTTCACCGCGCTCGACCATGGCGTGGGCCTCGCGCTCGAACTCGGCAAACATCGTCTGGCGATAGACCGTGCCCTTGAAGTTTTCCAGATACTGGTTCAGCAGATAGAGGCGGGTCTGGGGGTCGTTCTCGTTGGCAAGCAGCTGCTCGATGAGCAGATTCTCGTTGACGGTGGACGCGACCTCGGCGACAAACAGCGTGTAGTCCGCGTACTGCGGCGGCTGATGCTGACGGGAGCGCCAGCTGTGGATCGTGTGGCCCATCTCATGTGCCAGTGTCGAGACGCTGTCCAGCGTGCCGCTGAAATTCAGCAGGATATAGGGGTTGGAGTCATAGCAGCCGCCGGAGTACGCGCCGCCGCGCTTGCCGCGGTTGGGGTAAACGTCGATCCAGCGCTCGGCATAGGCCTTGCGGACGGTTGCCTGGTAGTCCTCGCCCAGGGGCGCAACGGCCTTCAGGACCATCTCCTGTGCGGTCTCGTAGCTGTAGGATTTTTTCAGATCACCGACCAGCGGAGCGTAGACGTCATAGAAGTGCAGCGCGTCAACGCCCAGCATCTTTTTGCGCAGGCGGACATAGCGGTGCATGGCGGGAATATGCTTGCGGACCGTGGCGACGAGGTTGTCGTAGACCTCGGCGGGCACATTCTCCCCCGCCATGGCCATCGCGCGGGAGGACGGGTAATTGCGGGCGGCGGCCTCGGCGGTGGCAGCCTTGATGGCACCGGCGTAGGACGCGGCGAAGGTGTTGATGTGCTCGCGGTAGCTCTTGTAGTAGCTGTGGAAGGCGTTCTCTCGCAGGGTGCGGTCCGTGCTCATCTCCAGCGGCACAAAGTTGGAGCCGGTGACCTCGACGGTCTCGCCGCTGCCGTCCTTGACGGCATCAAACAGCAGGTCGGCGTCCTCCAGATTGTGGTAGATCTCGGACGGCGCAGACATGACCTCGCCGAAGCTGGCCAGCAGCTTTTCTTCAGCCTTGGTCAGGGTGTGGGGCTTGCCGCGCAGCAGATCCTCGAGGTTGAATTTGTAGTCCGCGACGGCGGGATCGTTGACGATGGCGGTCAGCGTCTCCTCGGGCAGGGACAGGATCTCCGGCTGGGCAAAGGACAGCGCGGCGGCCATCTTAACGTACTTGCTGCCGATGCGGGCGTACATGCTCTGGGCCTTGTCGTCGCGGGTGTCCTCGTCATGGCGCTGGGAGGCGTAGCAGTAGAGGCGCTCGACCTTGCGGCCCACCTCGGTGGAGGCGTCGAGGTATGCGCCAATCGTGACGGCATCGGTCAGCTTACCGGCGAAGGCCGCCAAGCTCTCAATGTCTGTGTCGAGGCTGTCCAGCGCGGTCTCCCACGCGGCGTCGCTCTCGAACATCGGGGTCAGGTCCCACTGAAATTGCGGGTCCAGTTCACTGCGTTCTTTTAGAATTTCGGGCATAGTTTTCTCCTTATTATAAAATATTTTGCTATGCTGAGGATGCAGGGGCGGACATCGGCCTCCCGTGCCAGTTCGCGGCAGCGGAAGCTTCCACGGGCGGATATGGAATCCGCCTCTACAGGTTACAAAAGAGCGTTTTCCCACTCGGCCGGCTTAAAACCGGGCAGGACAAAATCGTCGCCCACCAGCAGCGGACGCTTGACGAGCATACCGTCCGACGCCAGCAGGGCGATCTGCTCGTCCTCGGTCATGGTCGGCAGCTTATCCTTCAGGCCCAGATTTTTGTAGACTAGGCCGCTCGTGTTGAAGAACCTCTTGAGGGGCAGGCCGCTGCGGGCGACCCATTCGCGCAGCTCGTCGGCGGTGGGGTTTTCCTCTTTAATGTGGCGGGCGGTGTACTCGATCCCGTGGTCGTCGAGCCACTTTTTGGCCTTTTGGCAGGTGGAGCACGGCGGGTATTGCAGAAACAGCATGATGTCACTTCCCTTTGCTTTATCCATTCATTATAACCTGCCTGCGTGTGTGTGTCAATCACGGACGGTATGCAAAAAAGGATTCCCGCCGTGGCGGCGGGAATCCTTTGCGGTTTATTTAGTGGTCGTAGGCTGCCTCGGCGGCGTCGCGGGCGATCTCAGCCTGGACAAGCTCCTCCTCGACCTCCGGCAGACCAGTGCCGGCGGGGATGAGCTTACCGATGATGACGTTCTCCTTCAGGCCGGCCAGCGGGTCGACCTTGCCCTTGATAGCGGCCTCGGTCAGGACACGGGTGGTCTCCTGGAAGGATGCAGCGGACAGGAAGGAGTCGGTAGCCAAGCTAGACTTGGTGATGCCAAGCAGGACCTGGCTGGCCTGAACGAGCTTCAGATCAGTCTCACCGGCATCAATGCGGGCCTGGATCTCCTCGTTCTTGATCATGACATCGCGGCGGTTCACGATGCTGCCCATGATAAAGTCGCTGGAGCCGGAATCCTCAATGCGGACCTTACGCATCATCTGGCGGACGATGACCTCGATATGCTTATCGTTGATGTCAACGCCCTGCAGACGGTAGACCTTCTGGACCTCGCTGATCAGGTAGTTCTGGGTGGCGATGGGGCCCTGGATGGCGAGGATGTCCTGCGGGTAAGCATGACCCTCGGTCAGCAGTGCGCCCTTGGCGACCTCGTCGCCTTCCATGACCTTGAGGCGCTGGCCGAACGGGATCAGGTAGCTCTTGGTAACCGGAGCGCCGTTCTCGTCCGTGCCGGTGATCTCGGCATGGCGGCTCTTTTTGGTATCGTCGATGTGGACCGTACCGGCGATCTCGGACATGATGGCCATCGCCTTCGGGCGGCGGCTCTCAAACAGTTCCTCAACGCGGGGAAGACCCTGGGTGATGTCTTCGGCAGATGCGATACCGCCGGTATGGAAGGTACGCATGGTCAGCTGGGTACCGGGCTCACCGATGGACTCTGCGGCAATGATACCGACAGACTCACCGACCTTGACGCATTCACCGTTGGACATATTGGAACCGTAGCAGTGGGCGCAGACGCCGACGTGTGCGCGGCAGGTCATGACGGAGCGGATCTCCAGCTCGGTAATACCGGCGTTGACGATCTTCTCGGCGTCGAACATATCCATCATCTTTTCCTTGCTGACGAGCAGCTCACCCGTGGCGGGATCGTGCACATCATGCAGGGAGTAGCGGCCGTTCAGACGCTCCTTGAAGCTCTCGACAACAGAGTTGCCCTCGCTGATCTCGCGGACCCAGATGCCCTCGGTAGCGTGGCAGTCCTCCTCGCGGATGATGACTTCCTGAGAGACATCGACCAGACGGCGGGTCAGGTAGCCGGAGTCAGCGGTACGCAGAGCGGTATCAGCCAGACCCTTACGAGCGCCTCGGGAGGAGATGAAGTATTCCAGGATATTCAGGCCCTCGCGGTAGTTGGCGCGGATAGGCATTTCCAGCGTCTTACCGGCAGTATTGGCCAGCAGGCCGCGCATACCGGCCAGCTGCTTGATCTGGTCCATAGAACCACGGGCACCGGAATCGGACATCATATAGATGGGGTTGCGCTGGTGGTTCTTCTTCAGGTTGTCGCTCAGAGCCTCGGAGACCTCCTCCGTGGCAGCCTGCCAGATCTCAACCGTCTTGCGGTAGCGCTCCTCATCGGAGATCAGGCCGCGGTTGAAGTTCTTCATGACCTTCTCGATCTTCTTATCGGCGGCAGCCAGAATTTCCGGCTTCTCGTCAGGCATAATAGCATCGGGAACAGCGACGGTGATGGCAGACAGGGTGGAGTACTTGTAGCCCTGGGCTTTGATGGCATCCAGCATCATGGCACAGGTCTTGGTGCCATGCTTGGTCAGGCAGCGGCTGATGATGTCGGGCAGGCCCTTCTTCGTCAGCTTGTCGCTCTTGCCGCCGGATGCGATCTTGAGGGTGCGGGGGTTCATCTCGTAGTCGAACTTGGTGGCGGGATTGGTGCGGTCCACGTAGCCCAGATCCTGCGGGATGGGGGTGTTGAAGATGATCTGGCCCATCGTGGTATCGACCAGGCCGGTCTCCGCGACGCCGTCAAAGACCATCGTGCGGCGCACCTTGATGGGTGCCTGCAGCGTGATGAGGCCCTCGGAATAGGCCATCATGGCCTCGTCCTCGTCGCGGAAGATCTTGCCGTGGCCCTTATCGTCGGGGTTGACGAGGGTCAGGTAGTAGCTGCCCAGGATCATATCCTGCGTGGGCACGGTGACGGGCTCGCCGTCAGAGGGCTTCAGCAGGTTGCCGGAGGCCAGCATCAGCATCTTGGCCTCGCGCTGGGCCTCGGTGGACAGCGGCAGGTGGACAGCCATCTGGTCGCCGTCGAAGTCAGCGTTGAAGGGGGTGCAGACCAGGGGGTGCAGCTTGATGGCACGGCCCTCGACCAGGACAGGCTCAAAGGCCTGAATGCCCAGACGGTGCAGCGTAGGTGCACGGTTCAGCAGGACGGGGTGGCCCTTGATGACGGTCTCGAGGGAATCCCAGACCTCGGGGCGGGCGCGCTCGACCATCTTGCGGGCAGACTTGATGTTGTTGGCCTTCTCCTTCTCGACCAGGTCCTTCATGACGAAGGGCTTGAACAGCTCGAGGGCCATCTCCTTGGGCAGGCCGCACTGATACATCTTCAGCTCGGGGCCGACGACGATAACGGAACGGCCGGAGTAGTCAACACGCTTGCCCAGCAGGTTCTGGCGGAAGCGGCCCTGCTTGCCCTTCAGCAGATCGGACAGGCTCTTCAGGGCACGGTTGTTGGGGCCGGTGACCGGGCGGCCGCGGCGGCCGTTGTCGATCAGGCTGTCAACTGCTTCCTGCAGCATCCGCTTCTCGTTGCGCACGATGATGTCGGGAGCACCCAGCTCCAGCAGGCGGCGCAGACGGTTGTTGCGGTTGATCACGCGGCGGTACAGGTCGTTCAGGTCGGAGGTGGCAAAACGGCCGCCGTCCAGCTGGACCATGGGGCGCAGATCAGGGGGCAGCACGGGCAGCACGTCCATGACCATCCACTCGGGGCGGTTGCCGGAAATGCGGAATGCCTCAACGACCTCCAGACGCTTCAGGATGCGGACCTTCTTCTGGCCGGAGGACTTTTCCACCTCAGCGGTCAGCTCAGCGCTCAGCTGATCCAGATCGATCTCCTTCAGCAGCTCCTGGATGGCCTCAGCACCCATGGATGCCTCAAACTCATCGCCGTAGCGCTCACGCATCTCACGGTATTCCTTCTCGGTCAGCAGCTGCTTCTTTTCCAGCGGGGTCAGACCGGGATTGGTAACGATATAGCTTGCAAAGTACAGGACCTTCTCCAGCAGGCGGGGGCTGATGTCCAGCATCAGGCCAATGCGGCTGGGGATGCCCTTGAAGTACCAGATGTGGCTGACGGGCGCGGCCAGCTCAATGTGGCCCATGCGCTCACGGCGAACCTTTGCCTTGGTGACCTCGACACCGCAGCGATCGCAGATCTTGCCCTTGTAGCGGATGCGCTTGTACTTGCCGCAGTGGCACTCCCAGTCCTTGGTAGGTCCAAAAATGCGCTCGCAGTACAGGCCGTCGCGCTCCGGCTTCAGGGTGCGGTAGTTGATGGTTTCGGGCTTGGTGACCTCGCCGTAGCTCCAGGCACGGATCTGGTCCGGGGAGGCAAGGCCGATCTTAATCGAATCGAATTCTTTATTTTCCATTCAGCGAACCCTCTCAAATTCAATATGACACACGATGCAATTCGATCAATCGTCGAAGGAATCAGACTCGATGGCGGCGAGGTCGTCAGCCGTGGGGCCGGCATCCTCATCCAGATCATCGTCAAAGCCTTCGTCGGCGTCCTTGACGCTGTAATCGTCCTGCAGCTCACTCTCGACCATGACGTTATCGCCCAGGTCGTAGTCATTGTTCTCAAAGCTGCTGTCATCGTCGTCAAACTCCTGACGCATATCGACGGCGTTGCCTTCCTTATCCTGCACAACAATATCCAGGCCAAGACTCTGCAGCTCTTTGAGCATAACGCGGAAGCTCTCGGGGATACCGGGGCGCGGGATCGGCTCGCCCTTGACGATGGCTTCGTAGGTCTTGACACGGCCCACGACGTCGTCGGACTTGATGGTCAGGATCTCCTGCAGGGTGTAAGCGGCGCCGTAGGCTTCCAGCGCCCAGACTTCCATCTCGCCGAAGCGCTGGCCGCCGAACTGGGCCTTGCCGCCCAGAGGCTGCT
>ONZU01001644.1_pt1 | contig 10970 bp, 10 predicted proteins | sample 1671161 | NCBI WGS metagenome assembly ONZU01 (sample SAMN06348128, study PRJEB24527) | human gut metagenome | biome: human gut; feature: ankylosing spondylitis patient; material: feces | host: Homo sapiens | place: China | collected 2015-10
AGAACCCGGACATCCCCTGCACCCTGCGCGGCATCGACTTTGCCGCCAAGGACGTATTCGACGCTGCCCGCAGCGGCGACGCCCTTGCCGCCCGCGAGGTGGACGAGATGACCGACACGCTGGGCATGGCACTGGCCAGCATCGCTGCCACCACCGACCCGGAAATGTTCATGATCGGCGGCGGTGTGGCCCGCGCAGGCGAGGTGCTGTTCGACCCGCTGCGCGAGCACTACAAGACCTACGCCTTCAAGTCCTGCCGGGAGACCCCCATCGTGGCGGCCACCCTTGGCAACGACGCCGGCATCTACGGTTCCGTCCGTCTGATCGTGGGCGAATAAAACATCCCTGATCGCAAAAGAGGCGCTGCCGGATGGCAGCGCCTCTTTTCTTATCCTTTACAGCGTATCTTCTCCCGGCAGCTGGTTCCACAGGCGGTAGTACACGCCCTGCTTTGCCAGCAGCTGTTCGTGGGTACCGGATTCCACAATGCCCTCTTCGCCCAGCACCAGGATGCGGTCGTAATCCTTGATGGTGGTCAGGCGGTGGGCAATGGTCAGGGTGGTGCGGCCGTGGGCCAGTTTTTCCAGGCTCTGGCCCACCAGGATCTCGCTCTCGTTGTCCAGTGCACTGGTGGCCTCGTCCAGAATCAGGATGGACGGGTTCTTCAGGAACACACGGGCAATGGCGATGCGCTGCTTCTGGCCGCCGGAGAGCTTGACCCCTCGCTCGCCCACATAGGTGTCGTAGCCGTCCTTCAGAGCCCGGATAAAGCCATCGGCCCCTGCCAGCCGGGCAGCCTCCTCAATTTCCTGCCGGGTGGCACCGGGCTTGCCATAGGCGATGTTCTGGGCCACCGTGCCGCTGAACAGGTACACGTCCTGCTGCACGATGCCGATGTCCTGCCGCAGGCTCTTCAGGGTGACATGGCGGATATCCTGCCCGTCGATGAGGATGCGGCCGTCCGTCACCTCGTAAAAGCGGGGGATCAGGTTGCACAGGGTGGTCTTGCCGCCGCCGGAAGCGCCCACCAGTGCCAGCCGCTCCCCGGCGTGGATGTCCAGACTGATGTTGTGCAGCACCTTGTTGTGGTCATCCGGGTACTCAAAGCTGACGTTCTCGAACCGGATCGCGCCGGGGCCGGGCTGCAGGGGCACGGCGTCCGGGGCGTCCTGAATGGCCACCGGGGTGTCCATAATCTCGGCAAAGCGCTCGATGCCGGTCATGCCGCGCTGGAACTGCTCGGCAAACTCGACGATGCGGCGGATGGTAGCGATGAGGGTGGTGACATAGAGCATGTAGGCCACCAGGTCACCGGCGGTGATCTTGCCGTTGACCAGCGACAGGCCGCCCGCCAGAATGACCACCAGATACATCAGGCCGTCGAACAGGCGGGTGGAGGTGTTGAAAGCCGCCATGGCGTAGTAGCCCAGCGTCTTGATGTGCTCAAAGTCCTTGTTGCCCTGCTCGAACTTGGCGCGCTCCTGCTCCTCGGCGGCAAAGGCTTTTACCACGCCCTGACCCAGCAGGCTGTCCTCGATGGTGGCGTTCAGCTCACCGATCTGGATGCGCTGCTGCCGGAACCGGGCACGCAGACGGCCATTCAGATAAACGGATACCACGCCCATCAGGGGCACGCAGGCGAACACCGCCAGCGTCAGCGGGATGCTAGCCTGGCACAGGATGATGAAGGAGGCCAGGATCTTGATGAAGGCGATGAAAAATTCCTCGGGGCAGTGGTGGGCAAACTCGGTCACATCGAACAGATCGTTGGTGATGCGGCCCATGATGGTGCCGACCTTGGTGTTGTTGTAGTAGGTGTGGTCGAGCTTGAGCAGGTGGTCGAAGGCGTCCCGGCGCATGTCCGTCTCGATGTGGACGCCCATGATGTGGCCGATGCCCGACATGAAATACTGCGCAGCACCGTCGATGATGCGGAGCACGAAGTACACTGCCGCCAGCTTGAGCACGATGCCCGCCGTGAGGGTGATGCCAACGCCCATGGCGGAGTTGGTGATGGTGCTCATGATCTTGGGCAGGATGATGTCGCACAGGGTGGTCATCGCCGCACAGAACAGGTCGATGAACAGGGTCTTTTTGTATTTTGCCAGATAGGGCAGAAAGCGCCGGATGAGGGCGCCGCTGCTGGTGTGCCGCACTGCGGGGTCGCTGACTTTTTGCATGATTCCTCCAATTTTTCAAGGTGGCATTGCGAAGCAATGACGGAGAGGGCAAGGCCGCTTATTTCTTACTATAATCCCGTTCTCCGTAGATGGCCGTACCAATGCGCACAAGGGTGGCCCCCTCCCGGATGGCGTTCTCGAAGTCGCCGCTCATGCCCATGGAGAGGGTCTCCATCTTCACGTTCTGGTACCCCCGCTCCCCGGCCTGCACGAACAGCTTGTACACCTGGGCCAGATACCGGCGGTTCTGGGCGTCATCGTCGTTCACGGGCGGGATGGCCATCAGGCCCTTCACCCGGATGTGTTCCTGTGCGGCAGCCGCATCCAGCAGGGGCCAGAGGGCTTCCGGTGCCACACCGGTCTTGCTCTCCTCGCCGCCGATGTTCACCTCCAGCAGCACATTCTGCACGATGCCGGCCTTAGCGGCTTCCTTTTCAATGGCGGCCAGCAGGTGTTCGCTGTCCACGCTCTGGATGAGGCTGGCGCGGCCCAGCATCTTTTTGATCTTGTTGGTCTGCAGGTGGCCGATGAAATGGCTGGGCTTGCCGCAATAGGCCCCGGCGTCAAAGTTTGCGCACAGCTCCTGCACATGGTTCTCGCCAAACACGTCAATGGGCAGCGCGGCACTGGCGGCCACCGTCTCAGCGGTGCGGGTCTTGCAGGCGGCGCACAGCTGCACCTGCGCCGGGTCCCGGCCTGCTTCCCGGGCAGCGGCAGCCATCTTTGCGCGGATCTCCTCCACGGCTTCCCGCATTTGCTCCAACGTCTTTTCTGCCATGGTATCTCAGTCCTCCTCGGTATACTTGGCGCGCTCGCCGCCAATGAGCTTCGGGCGGGTGCGGGCGCACAGGATATTTGCTTCGCCGATCTTGGAAAGGCTCAGCCGCACCGGCACGGCCACCCGCCTCAGGTGCATGCCGATGAGGGTGCCGCCGATGTCGATGCCCGCGTGGGCGCGGATCTCCTCCACGGCCACCGGGTCCTGGAAGTTCTTCCAGCAGGTAGTGGCCCAGCTGCCGCCGGCATGGGGCCGGGGCACTACGCACACTTCCTCCCAGCCGTATTTTTCTGCAGCTTCCCGCTCGATGATAATGGCCCGGTTCAGATGCTCACAGCACTGCGCTGCCAGCCAGATGCCGTTTTCGGCCAGCACCGGGGCAATGCCTGCATACACGGCGCGGGCCGCTTCCAGGCTGGAATCCTTGCCGATGTGCCCGCCCACGATCTCGCTGGACGAGCAGCCCACCACGAACACATCGCCTTTTTTCAGCTTTGCTTCGGCCAGCAGTTCGGTCACGGCCTGCCGGGCCTCCTGTTCGATCTGTTTCTGAAATGCTTCTGTCATATCAAAACACCTCGGTCTTTAAATGCGTGCCGACAGCACCTGTGCGCTGTCCGCCGCGCCAAAATACACTTTGCTGCCCACCGGGCACACCGCCGTGCAGCTGCTGCCGCCGGTAAACGTCCGCTTCCAGCTGCCGTCGGCGGTGCTCACCGCCTCCGCGCAGGGAGCGTCGGACGGCAGGCCGAACAGCTTTTCCTGCAGATTCTGACCCGCCCGCAGAGCGATGCCCCGCAGCAGGGTACTGTCGGCGTTCTCTTCCAGCCAGCCGCTGCGGGCCCAGCGGTAGCTGATGTACAGGGTGCCGTCGGCTTCCATGGCCAGTGCACCGGGGTAGCCCGGCAGGCCGGAAAAGGCGCTTTGGCAGTTTTTGCCGCCCGCCGTCAGTTCCCGGGCGTCAGCGTCCATGCTCCATACACAGCGATTGCCCAGATCCGAAACATACAGGGTCCTGCCGTCCGGGCTCAGGGCCAGGCCGGATGCCCCGGCCACGCCGCCGACCACCCGCTGCACCGACCGGTCCGCCGGGTCATACACATACACCCAGCCGGTGCCGGTGTGGGCCAGCAGCTCGGTGCGCAGGGCCGCTTCCAGCCCATTGTCCACGGCTTCCGCGCCCGCCACGGCAAAGTACACCTTGCCGTCCGGGCCGGCCTCCACCGCAGAGACGGCCCCCAGCGGGGCCCCGTCGATCTGGGTGACCACCTGTTCCACGGCCGCGCCCCAGCTGTCGTGTCTTGCACGGCACAGGGCCCCGCCGCCGGGGGTGAGGACGGTCAGCCACAGGTCCCCGTCTGCATCAAAAGCAAAGCCGGTCAGCTCTCCGTCCACGCTCAGGATGGCCGAAAAGCTGCCGCCATCGGTGCGCACAAGGTCACTCTTCCGCTTTTTCAGGGTCGCGCCGTTGTACGCAGCCGCATACACAAAGCCGTCCTGCTCACGGATGCAGTCCACGCCCTGATAGTCTCTCAGTGCCAGCACATCCCGGCTGTCGGCAGAAAGGGCTGTCTGCACGGCACCGGTGCTCTGGCGCACCTCCGGCGCGGTGTAGGCCTGCGGCGGGGTGTCGATGGGCCGGAACACCAGCGCATACACCAGTGCCAGCAGGATGCCCACCCCGAACACGGTGCTGGCGGTACGGAACCGCTTGAGCAGCGCATCCCGCTCGGCCGCCATCTGGGCCGCATATTCGGCCCGGCGGCGTGCCGCCCGGGCATTGGCGCGGTTGGCCCGCCGCATCCAGCGGTCCACGAACAAGGCCACCTGCGGCCCCACCGTGAGGGACGCAATGGCAAGGATCAGCAAAAATTCAACCAGTCCGATTCGCATGCAAAAATTTCCTTTGTCTGTCTGAAAATGATGGGGACTCCATCTTGCGCTAGTATAGCATTCCCGCGCGCAAAGGGCAAGCGGGACAAAAAAGAACTGCCACACAGCATCGTGCAGCAGCTCCGGTTTTCAGGTTCTCTTTCTCAGCCGTCCCTCGATCCGGCCACGCAGAGGGCAGTACCATGTATAATAGTGCCTCTTCAGCAGCCGCTGCAAAATGCGGCTGACCGCGCTGGGCTTCGGCTTCCAGCTTTCGGCATAGCGGTGGATGGAGTAGGTCTTGGGCGTCACCCGGAGCTTCCGGGTGGCAAACTCCATCGGGCAGAAATACTCTGCCGGAAAGATCTCCATTTCCGCGATGCTCTGCCTTGTTCCGTCTACGCGCACGCCCAGCGTCTGCAATACTTTTGTATTCCGCTCCGGGCAGGGCGTCAGATCCACGCTGCCGTCTGCCTTTATAAAATCCAGTGCATCGTAATCCCGCAGCAACGCCTGCACCACCGGGTTGCCCTTGCACGCCCCGAACCCCAGCCCGGTGGCTACTTCGTTGTTGTTCTGAAACCCCATAAACCCGGGCAGTTCCAGCAGCTCATCCAGCGGGCGCACCAGCTCCACGTCTGTATCCAGATAGATGCCGCCGTACTCGTACACCACCGCCAGCCGCGCATAGTCCGATACAAAGGCGTATTTCTTTGCCTCGTAGGCCTGCTGTGCGTAGCGGTTTGCGCTGATCTCAAAATTCTGCTCGTTCCACTCGATGATCTTGTAGTCCGGGCAGTATTTCTTCCAGCTTTCCATGCACTTGCGGTCCGCTTCGCCGATCGGCCCGCCGCCGAACCAGCAGTAATGAATGATTTTCGGGATACTCACACACAATACCTCATCTGTTGCTCTGCAAACGGCCGCTGTTTTTCTCCGCATGGCGTGCCTTTGCACCTTTCTCAACAAGTTTATTATCCTATACAAAACACGCAGCGTCAAGCACTTTTGCGCAAACGACCCTGTGCAGCACACATTTTGTGTGGTATACTGGGGTGTGTGAAGGGGTTTTCAAATGCTTCACGCAAGTTTCACAGGATTTTCCAATTCTTCGATTAAGATAGATGTGATTCAAGCTGATAGGAGGGACCTGTTTTATGGCAAAGATCCTGATCGTTGACGACGAGCCCCGCATCCGGGAGCTCATCCGCGAGAATTTACAATATGCGGGCTATGCGTGCGAGGAAGCCGGTGACGGCTCTGCCGCCCTGTCGCTGCTGTCCGGCGGCGGGTTCGACCTGGTGATCCTGGACCTGATGATGCCCTTTATGGACGGTATGACCTGCCTGCGCGAGATGCGCAACCGCCACATCAACACCCCCGTGATCATCCTCACCGCCCGCGGCGAGGAATACGATAAGCTGGCCGGTCTGGAGGGCGGTGCCGACGACTATGTGGTCAAGCCCTTCTCCCCCCGGGAGCTGGTGGCCCGCGTGCGTGCCGTGCTCAACCGCACCATGCCCCGGGCGGAAACTTCTTCCGCCACCATGACCTTCGGGGACCTGACCATCGACACCGCCAGCCACACCGTGCGGGTGGCCGGGGAGGATGTGGCCCTGACCCCCAAGGAGTTCGACCTGCTGGTGTTCCTGGCCTCCAACAAGGGCATCGCCCTCAGCCGCGAAAAGATCCTGCAGAAGGTATGGAACTACGACTACTTCGGCGAGGACCGCACCGTGGACACCCACGTCAAGATGCTGCGCGGTCACCTGGGCAAGTGCCGCAGCTACATTGCCACCGTGTGGGGCATCGGCTACAAGTTCGACCCCGACGCAGTGCGGTAAACGGAGGCTGTGCAGTTCATGCGGCGAACAAACAATGCCCGGCGCGGGCTTGGCATCCGCGGGCAGCTGATGTTCTTTTTGTGCTTCATCTGCCTGTTTCTGCTGGTGCTGTTCTGGATCCTGTCCACCCAGCTGCTGGAACCGCTGTATACCCGGCACATCGAGCGGCAGCTGACCACCCAGGCCGAAAACGTGGTGTCCCAGCTGGACGACGCCCTGGCCGAGGGCACCGCTCTTTCTTCCTGGTCCTTCGGACGGCTGTATGTCAACACCGGCTTTTTTGACAAGCTGGCCATGGACCTGTATTCCAAAGGGGCGCTGAGCAGCTTCTGTGTGGACATCTCCGACTCCACCCTGCGGCAGATCTACAAGATCGAGAACCAGTCTTACTGCAACTTACATGAGACGTATCTTTCGGACGCATCCAGCAATGAGGTGGTGAACACCGCCATTGCCATGCGCAAGAAGTGCCGCACCTCGCCGGGCGGCTTCAAGCAGACGCTCAACCCGCCCCGCCTGTCCGGCTCGGCCCAGCTTCTGGTGGGCCGCACCACCGCCGATGGAGCCTACACCGTGCTGGTGACCACCAGTCTGGTGCATGTGGCCGAGGCCAGCAACGTGCTGAGAACCCTGCTGCCGCTGGCGGCGGCCCTGATCTTTGTCTTTGCCATGTCGGCGGCGTGGCTGTTCAGTGAGTGGTTCACAAAGCCCCTGCGGCAGCTGTCCCGCGCCGCCCGCCAGATGGCCAAGGGCAACTACGCCGTGCAGGTGGAGAGCCGCCGCAGCGACGAACTGGGCGATCTTGCACAGGACTTCAACCATATGGCAGAGGAGGTGCAGCGGGCGGCCCAGATGCAGCGGGACCTGCTGGCCAACGTCTCCCACGACCTGCGCACCCCGCTGACCCTCATCAAGGGCTACGCCGAGACAGTGCGCGACCTGACCGGCGATGACAAGGCCCACCGCGACGAACAAATGAACATCATCGTGGACGAGACCGACCGCCTGACCGCGCTGGTGTCCAGCGTGATGGAGCTGAGCAAGGTGACCAGCGGTGCCGACCGCTGTGAGCGGGTGAACTTTGATATGGGCCAGCTGTGCGACGAAGTGAGCGAACGCTACGACGCCATCTGCGCCCAGAACGGCTGGCAGCTCAAACTGGAGCTGCCGGACGAGGAGCTGCCCGTCTACGCCGACCCGGACATGATGCAGCGCGCGCTGCACAACCTGCTGGGCAACGCCATGCACCACATCGGGCCGGACGGCATCTTTATCCTGCGGGCTTCCCGCTGCACCGAGGGGGTCCGCGTGGAGGTGGAGGACCACGGCCCCGGCATCGCCGCCGCCGACCTGCCCTATATCTTCGACCGCTACTACCGCTCCCGTTCGGACGCCGGCAAGCAGGGCACCGGGCTGGGTCTTTCCATCACCAAGGCCATCTTCCAGCAGCACGGCTTCCGCTTCGGCGTGCAGAGCACGCTGGGCAAAGGCACCATCTTCTGGTTCATCATGAACGACCTGCCCGCCAGCGGACAGGCCGCCGCCCTTTGATTTTACAGCAACACAAAAGCAGCGCATCTTCGCTCAGAAGATGCGCTGCTTTTTTCAGGTCGAGCTTGCACTGCGGTAAATGCCGAAGGTGTTGTCCGGTGCGGGCATCTCCACGCGGGAGGCCCGGTCGTTCACCTTCCACATCAGGGCCCCCATGGCCCCCAGAACCGCCAGCACGATAAGCCATTTGACGGCGTTCGGAAGTTTATTCATATGTACGTCCTTTTTTATTGTTATTCCGGGCAGCACCGCCTGCGTGCAGCGCACAGCAGCGCCCCGGCCTGTGTTTCGTCCAGTGCCTGCACCCACGGCCCGCGCGGGCAGGCCCCTGCGCCAGTGTTGCCGGCCTCGGCAAACCGGGCAAGGTCCGAGTCGGTGCGGTCGTTCCAGCCCGCAAAGCCCTCCGGGGCAATGTGGGCCCCCAGACGGCTGGCCAGCACCGCCGTTTTCCCGGTGGGCCGCCAGGGCCGCCCCAGATACACGGTGCCCTGCGGGCAGCTATCCGACACAAAGTCGCAGTCCCAGAACACAAAGCCCAGGCCCTCCGCGCTGCCGGACGGTGCCGTGACCCAGCTGTGGGGCAGGCTGTTGTTCACCGTGCGCAGCACGCACTGCTCAAACAGCGCATCCGCCCCGCCAAAGATGAAATCAATGTCTCCCGCGATCTCACAATCGTGGTAATACTGGGCGCTTGCCCGGCGCGGAGCAAGGCCGCGCGGGCCGAGGAAGCCGTCCTTCTCCCGCTCCTTCTCCGGCAGAGGGGCGCAGAACAGCGTATCCTGATTGCCCAGCAGCCGCACCTTCTCGAACACCGCATGGGCGCTGTCCACATAGGCCGCCACGGCCTGGCCCGCCTTTGCGCCGGGGCCGGCATCGTTCTCAATGGTCAGATCTTCCACCCGCAGCCGCTCGCCGCTGAAAAACGCCGTGTAGCTGCGGAAGGTATGGGTGGGCCGCCCATCCGGGTGGGGCAGCTTGCCGCCGTCCCCCCACACGAGCCGGGTGCAGTCCGCCCCGGCACCCTGCAGGGCGATGTCCTTTTTTTCGCAGACCAGTTTTTCCCGGTAAATGCCCGCCCCGATGCGGATCTGGGTCGGGCAGTCGTAGGGGACGGCCAGCACCGCCTCGGAAATGGATGCAAAGTCCCCGCTGCCGTCCTGTGCCACCGTGATGCAAAGCATAGTTTCGTGTCCTCCTGCGTCTGGTTTTATAGCTTTATAGTATACCCCTCCTTCCCGCAAAAAGCAACGGGTCAGCCGCCGTTTTCCAGCCGCAGCACCGCCGCCGTGATGTCATCCGGGCGGCCGGTGCGCAGGGCCCGCGCCCGTGCCGTTTCCACCAGCGTCTTTGCCACCTGGGCCGGTGCTTCGCCTGCCGCAGCGGACAGCTCCAGCTGCTTTGCCACCCACGCAGTGCCGTCCACCAGCAGCCCGTCCGACACCAGCACCGCATAATCCCCGGCACACAGATGCACCACCCGGCTCTGGCCGTTCACCCCGCCCAGAATGCCCACCGGCAGGCTCACGTCCCCCACGGCCCGCGCCCTGCCGCCGTGCACCAGAAAGCCCGGGGCTGCCCCGGCCTTGAACAGCCGTGCCGTGCCGGTGTACAGGTCCACACTGATCAGGTCCAGCGTTGCGCCGCTCTCTTCCTCGCTCTTAAGAGCCAGCGCCACGTTCACCAGCCTTGCCGCCAGTTCTGCCGGGATGCCCGCCTTCAGCAGCCGTGCCGTCAGCTCTGCCGCCAGATTGCCGTCCACTGCCGCCGGACGGCCGGTGCCCATGCCGTCGCACAGGATCATCTGGGCCGCCGTCGGGCTGCAGAACTGCTGCACCGCGTCGCCGGGCACCTCCCCCTGCGCCGCCGCGCCTGCCATGCCGAACACCGCCCGCAGCACCGGTCTTTCACTGAACAACAGGGTCGTCATGCCCTTGCAGGACAGCACCTGCGGCGTTTCCAGCGTGCGGCGGCAGATGCGCCCCACCTCGCGGGCCAGCACCGCCAGCTCCTGCGGGCCGAACCGGGCGCGCGGCAGGGTAACCGCCGCATGGGTGCGGCCCAGGTCATCCAGCGTGACCGCGCATTCCAGCGGCGGGCTGCCCAGAGAGGTGAAAAACGCCGCCACCCGGTCGGAGCGGTAGGGCTCCGGCTCGCCCGGACGGCCCAGCTGCTCCCCCAGCACGGCCAGCGCCTCGGCCACGGCACTGTACTGCTCGGTGAACACGGTGCGCATGGCCTCGGCGTGGAGACGGCTCTCCTTGCGGCTGCGGTAGAGCGCAAAGGAGCGGGCTGCCGCCGCGCACAGCGCCGCCGGGTGGATGCACCGGGACAATTGCCCGGGCAATTGCGCCGGTTCCAGCCTGCCGTTTTCTTCCAGCAGCGGGCGCAGAGCCTCCATGCCCTCCAGCGTGGCCGCATACTCCTGCTTCCAGCACTGTTCTCGCCGCCCGCAGTTGAAGCACAGGCTGTCGTGGGTGTTGTCAATGACCCAGCGGTAGCTCTCGCACCGGTGCGGCAGGGCATTGTACACGTCGTTCACCGTCTCGGCCAGCGACGAAAGGCTCTGGGCCACGGCTTCCAGCCGGGTGGCCGCCGCCGGGTAGCGGGCGCGCTCCACCGGCTGGGAACGGTCGGCCGGTGCGGCCACAGGAGCCAGCCAGCTTTTGGGCAGAGCCAGCACACACAGGATGCCCGCCCCTGCGCTGAACAGCACTGCAAAGGCCTGCCCGGGCGGCTGGACGCAGA
>ONZU01001645.1_pt1 | contig 10967 bp, 7 predicted proteins | sample 1671161 | NCBI WGS metagenome assembly ONZU01 (sample SAMN06348128, study PRJEB24527) | human gut metagenome | biome: human gut; feature: ankylosing spondylitis patient; material: feces | host: Homo sapiens | place: China | collected 2015-10
TTTTTTGTCTTTAACAGCCCCGTCAGTTCCTGAATGATTCCATTCATACCTTTGTGGTAGTTATAGTTATCCATGTATGGAAATGTATTTTCCAGAAAAAGCAGATACTTTGGTATATCATCCTTTTCAATCAATACTATGATATTTCCGATTGTTTGAAATAGCTTTTTGTAATAATCTACTTCCATTCCATGCATTAAACATATTTTCTGTAAAGAATCCAGTAATATGTGGCAGCGAGTTACAGATGGTTTTGTCTCTGAAAGGGTGATTTCCTGAATCATCGGATGCAGAGAGATAGTGCGACGTGTTGTTGTCTGAACGAAACCAGTCTCAATTAAATCGTTGATTTCATTTAGTGTGGGCATTTCCAGCCATTTGGCAAATATACGGGCAGAAATACCGGTGGAAGGAAGAAAGCACATATTACACATGATATCCTGCTGTTCAAGAGATAAAGTGTATAAAGAAAACAGCGTATGGATATGACTGTAATAGGTGGCTTTGCTGCTTTGTCCATCTTTGATTATTTTAATTTTATCTTCGTTATGGAAAGATGCTTTTTCCACCTGAAGTCTTGTTAATAACTGGTCTGGAGTTGAGATTCCATTTTTCAGAAGTTTTGCTGCCAGTTCCACGGCAAAAGTATGAGAGTGAACAGTTTCGATGATCTTTTCAACTGTTGCCCGGTACGTGTCTGCCTCTGAATAAAATACTGATGCCAGCTGGAAGAGAGCGTTCATATCCTCTATTTCTTTTAATGGCAGAGTACAGTATTCATCCAGTTTGCTTCGGGTTGTAAACAAAATCTGGCAGCGATATTTTAATACTACTGACAGAAAGCTGTCCTGTGTCGCAGTGACATTAAAATTATCTATGATAAGCAGAGTATCAGATTTCAGGGAACGCAGAAAACGGTTATGTCTTTGAAACCGTTCCTGGTCAGTGCTTTCCGGCGGATCGTCAATAAAATCCATGTCAGTAATATCCTGATGAAGATTGCCGGTATATTCTATATAAAGTATATTGGTGTATTGCTTTATGTACCGCTTTGCGTAGGCTTTGACAAGTTCACTTTTTCCGATTCCGGCGATTCCGCAAAGAAAAACATGACGGTTTTCCTCAAGCACGGTATATAATTCTTCCAGTTCTTTATCTCTTCCGATAAAATGACGGCATGGTTTCGGAACCTCACTGTCCATAATATAATCCAGCACAATGGGGGATAAAGCGCCTCCGGCGAGCAGCTTCTGATTTTTGGTATTACGTTTGATGAATTGGCGTTCCATGCCAAAAGAAATCAGTTTTGCAAGAAACAGCAGTCTTGAACTGGCTGGTTTATATAAGGGAGTCAGATTTTTCTTTTTTGCATCTGAGATGCTGTCATCCTGAATGAATAAAGTGTAAATATCTTGTATAGCCATATTACAGTCAGACATCAGTGGAAGAAGATTCTGGTGGATGGTATGGGCTAATTTTTCCTGATTGGATGGCTTGGAATAGTAAGCGGATATTTTAGGACTGATTTTAGCCTGACCAGTCATCCAGCGGCAAACCAGACCGTTGTCCATTGAAAAATCCTGATTTGCCGGATCATCCATAAAATCTTCAAATAATTCGTATAAAAAATCAGGCTGACTCATTTGATTACTTTCGCTGATATGATTTTTTAAGCAAGTGCTAATAGAAGAAAAATCGCATCGATTCAATAGAAATTCCCCTTTCGTAGTTAAGATTAAGTATATCTATCATAACACGAACATATATTCGATTCAAGAAAATGCGGATATTTTTAAATTGATTGTGTCAATTTACAATCAATTTCTATTCAATGTGGTTTTCCGGCAGGTTCTGTAAAATAAGCTCAGATCAAAACAATAACGGGAGGAGCTTATGCAACAGAATATTGAATTTGAGCGGTGCATTGATTTTCTGGTACGGATGATTGATAAGTACGGCGCTGAAGTCCTCCGGGAGTTGGAGGAAGAAAAACAGAATAAGGAAGAAAAAGAAGCGGCAGTTTCCTGAAATACAAAATGTAAATCAGACTGTCGCTTTTTTCATGCATTTTTAAATCAAATAAATTTTAAAAGCTGATGCAGAGTGTGTGGCTCATTATTCTGAGAAGCGGTAATACGCGTATCAAATGGCTTGAAATGATTCTGCGTATAAAAGCTCAGAAGAAATTCATTATCTTCGCATTCAAGAAACTCCATAACGCCACCTACGGAATATTTGAGACTGGATATGGTTTCCAGTGCAAATCCCAGTAGAATATTTCCAGGAATTCGTTTTTCCTTTGGAAGAGAATAGTTCTTTCCCAACTGGGCGATCAAGTAAGCTGCGGTAGTATAGGATTGTGTTTCTTCATCCAAAATACTGACACGGGACAGTTTTTTTGCCATTGTCTTGCTGATATTTGAAGCACGGACAGAGATTGGTTTTATTGTAAGTGAAAAATAACCAACCAGTGAAGCATCTTCAGCATCAAATACCAGATAAGTGATAGATTGATCTTTTTTGGTAAACTCAATCGCATTATGTAATAAAAAGTATTCCACATCGGGATTTTTGGGACAAGAAAAATCGGAGAGTAAGTCGTAAAGACTTTCCTCTCCGATATATGTCGGTTCGTCTTTATCCAAATATGCCCGAATATTAACGGTAAAATATTTATCAGACATGTTTTTTCTTCCTTTTTGACATTAAAGCTAAGATTTCCTGTGGGTTCGTTAACTGACGTCCGGGAAGTGTCTGCTTTGGTGTGCGGTCACGGTCGGCTTCGTCAATTGCTGCGACAAAACGCTTTACGCTATTTGGATTGGATACGACAAAATTATGAGTAATACTTGAAGTAGCCATACTAACACCTCCTCTTTTTTGGCTTTTTTGTGTATTTATAGTATATGCAATGTGTGATAAAAACACAATATCGAAAACAAAAATAATTTCTAAATAATTTTCAAGCCGGACATTTATTAGACGCTTCCGGTAAGCGAACAATATTTTCGAGCCAATCATTTATAAGTCGCCAATGGTGGGCGGGCAATATTTTGATAACAGAAATGCTCTGTATCTAACTTAATTATACGATTGGCGAAGAAATGCGTCAATACGGAGAATAAGTATTGAAAATAGTTGGAACAAGTACTAAAATAAGGTTGGGACAATAAAACAGAGTTATACTGCGAGGAAGATTATGAAGAATAAAAAGATTAAATGCGATATATATACCAGAGTATCCACAACCATGCAGGTAGATGGCTACAGTCTGGATGCTCAGAAAGAAAAACTCAAGAGATATGCGGAATTTCAGAATATGGAAATCGTAAATGAGTATTCCGATGAAGGTAAGTCTGGAAAAAGCGTAGAGGGCAGACCGGAATTTCAGAGAATGTTGGATAATATTGAGAATGGCACAGATGAGGTGCAGTTTGTACTGGTGTTCAAGCTTTCCAGATTTGGTCGTAATGCGGCAGATGTTTTAAATTCTTTGCAGCGGATGCAGGATTTTGGAGTGAATCTGATCTGTGTTGAAGATGGAATTGACAGCTCAAAAGATAGTGGAAAGCTGATGATTTCTGTTCTGTCTGCGGTGGCAGAGATTGAACGAGAGAATATCCTTGTGCAGACAATGGAGGGACGTAAGCAGAAAGCCAGAGAAGGAAAATGGAACGGCGGGTTTGCTCCATATGGCTATGAATTGGTAAATGGAGAATTGCAGATCGCAGAAGACGAAGCAGAGATTATTCGTCTGATCTATGATAAATTTATTCATACCAATATGGGAATTTCTGCGATTGCTGCATGGCTGAACCAGCATGGATATAAAAAGAAAAAACGGCAGAATAATACACTGGACGCATTTGCCGCTTCATTTATAAAAGGTGTTCTGGATAATCCGGTATACTGTGGAAAGCTGGCTTATGGGCGAAGGAAGAACGAGAAAGTATCTGGTACAAGAAATGAATACCGTATTGTAAAGCAGGAAAATTATATGCTGCACGATGGTATCCATGAAGGGATTATTTCAGAAACAGACTGGGAGCTGGCACATCAAAAACGGGAAAAAACAGGTGTAAAATATGAAAAGACACATAGCCTCGAGCATGAGCATATTTTATCCGGAATATTGAGATGCCCGTTATGTGGAAGCGGTATGTATGGAAACGTGAATAGAAAGAAAAAGAAAGACGGAACTTTATATAAGGATTATTTCTATTATGTCTGCAAACATCGTCGCCTGGTAGATGGTCATAAATGTGGATATCGTAAACAATGGAGCGAAGAGAAGATTAACAATGCAGTGGAAGAGGTTATTCGGAAACTGGTGAAGAATCCAAAATTTGAAGAAGCCATTCTGAATAAAATCGGTTCAAGAATAGATACAGAAGAAATAGAAAAAGAGATTGAAGGACTGGAAAAGCAGCACAGGCAGCTGACCGGAGCAAAAGCAAGACTTGGACAGCAGATGGACAGTCTGGATATCATGGATAAATTTTATGAGAAGAAATATCAGGATATGGAGACAAGGTTATACCGTTTGTATGATGAGATTGAAGGCGTGGAGAACAGTATAGAAGAAGTCAAGAACCGCCTGCTGAATATCCGGCAACAGAAAATATCAGAAGAAAACGTCTATCAATTTCTTTTGTATTTTGATAAACTATATGATAAGTTCACCGACCTGGAGAAGAAAGAATTTCTTAACAGTTTTGTGGAACAGGTGGACATTTACGAGCAGGAGCAGCCAGATGGCAGATTCCTGAAGCACATAAAGTTCCGTTTTCCGGTGTATTTTGGAGACAGGGAGACACAGGAACTTTGTTGGGACAACGAAAGTACCGTTGAGACTGTGTGCCTTTTGGGCAAACGAAAACCAGATGCCAAGGTAAAAATAGGCATTGATATGGATGATTATTACCGTATCAGGGAGAATGCTGAAAGCAAATAAACCTTTGCAAAACCGAATAATACACTGAAACAAAGCAAGACAGAAGCTGTTGATGCGTTAGAAGATAACGTGTCAGCGGCTTTTTCTTTTTATATAATAGGAAAGTTCGACATTCGTCGAACTCTTGATAAAAAGAGCCCGCACAAAAGCGGGCATAGAAAACAGACGATAGATTAAAAGAAGTCGATGTAAAAACCTTCTTCAAATTCATCGTCATCGAGGTCATCATCCTCGGTAAGAAAATAGTGCATATCCAAAAGGTCAGAGTCTGTCATGTTTTTGACCAGATTGGATGTCATTCCCTCTGGAGGATTCTTGCTGTATTTTTGTCTGAGTTCCTCTATAAGCTTTGCATCCATGGTTTAAATTCCTCCTTGTCTGTTAATAAGTTCAGTATGATACAGACAGGCAGAAAAATCAAGCAGAGCGGCATTTAGCTTTTGCCATGGCCCTTTCGTAAAATTCTTGAAGAGGAACTCGTTTATGATTGTGATAGATTTCTACTAAAAGCAATGCTGCGTGGACTTCGGAAGTAGAAGAACAGTTCGAGTATATGTATCGGCTGTTCTTTTTTTGCTTTTGAAGGTTAAAATGGTAATGTTTTTCTTGTGTACAGTAGAGTGCCATAGTATAATAAAATCAGTTTTTTGCATAAGTTTAAAAGCTTAAAAAGGACGATCGGCAAACCAGATGAAAGTCTGGGACGCAAAGCTACAGGGCCTGTAAAATGGCAGCCAGTTGCATGAAATGAGGTGCACTGTCTGTTTGGCAGTGCTTTTTTACGGTGTTATTTCATAGATGTGACTATAACAATTCTATTAGGAGAACTTGTAATGAAAAAGAAAAAATGGAGCAAGGTTTTGTCTGTATTTTTAGTGATGGTGACAGCCGTATCGCTTCTGTCAGGCTGTGGAGGGAAGAGTGCGGAAAAAGAAGATGCAGAAACAATCACAGTATATTTATGGAGCACAAACCTGTATGAAAAATATGCACCATATATCCAGGAACAGCTTCCGGATATCAATGTCGAGTTTGTTGTAGGGAATAATGATTTGGATTTCTACAAGTTCCTTGATGAAAACGGTGGATTGCCGGATATTATAACCTGCTGCAGATTTTCCCTGCATGATGCAAGTCCTCTGAAGGACAGTCTGATGGATCTTTCCACAACCAATGCGGCAGGTGCTGTCTATGATACCTACCTCAGCAATTTCAGGAACGAGGATGGAAGCGTAAACTGGCTTCCTGTGTGTGCAGATGCCCATGGTTTTGTAGTGAACAAAGACCTTTTTGAAAAATATGATATCCCGTTGCCAACAGATTACGAGAGTTTTGTTTCCGCCTGCCAGGCATTTGACAAAGTGGGTGTTCGTGGATTTACGGCAGACTATTCTTATGATTATACCTGTATGGAAACACTGCAGGGTCTGTCTATATCAGAGTTGTCTTCTGTGGAAGGACGCAAGTGGCGGACGGTCTACAGTGACTCGGAAAATACAAAGAGAGAAGGTCTGGACGATACCGTCTGGCCAGAGGCTTTTGAACGTATGGAACAGTTTATTCAGGATACAGGGCTTAGTCAGGAAGATTTGAATATGAATTATGATGATGTTGTTGAGATGTACAAAAGTGGCAAGCTTGCCATGTACTTTGGCAGTTCTTTCGGTGTAAAAATGTTCCAGGATCAGGGCATTAACACAACATTTCTTCCATTCTTTCAGGAGAACGGTGAAAAGTGGATTATGACTACGCCATATTTCCAGGTGGCCTTAAACCATGATCTGACAAAGGATGAAACACGCAGAAAGAAAGCAATGGAGGTACTGGATACAATGTTTTCAGAGGATGCGCAGAACAGGATCATTAGTGATGGACAGGATCTGTTAAGCTACAGTCAGGAGGTGGATATGCAGCTTACGGAATATCTGAAAGATATAAAACCTGTGATCGAAGAAAACCATATGTATATCCGTATTGCGTCAAGTGACTTTTTCTCTGTTTCCAAGGATGTGGTTTCCAAAATGATCTCAGGAGAATACGATGCAGGGCAGGCATACCAGTCATTTAATTCTCAGCTTCTTGAGGAAAAAACTGCTTCTGAGGATATCGTGCTGGATTCACAGAAGTCGTATTCCAACCGTTTCCACAGCAGTGGAGGAAATGCAGCATATTCTGTTATGGCAAACACGCTACGTGGCATCTATGGGTCAGATGTGCTGATCGCAACCGGAAACAGCTTTACGGGAAATGTGCTGAAAGCCGGTTACACAGAAAAAATGGCAGGTGACATGATCATGCCAAATGGTCTGGCGGCTTACAGCAGCAAGATGAGTGGGGCTGAGCTGAAAGAAATAATCAAAAACTTTGTAGAAGGCTATGAGGGAGGATTTATTCCGTTTAACCGTGGCTCTTTGCCAGTGGTTAGTGGTATTTCTGTGGAAATTAATGAAACGGAAGATGGCTATACATTAAGTAAAGTTACAAAGGATGGAAAGGCAGTTCGGGATGAGGATACTTTCACGGTGACCTGTCTTGCCACACCGCAGCATATGGAAACTTATCCTGTAGATGAAAATATGATATTTGATGGAGGAGCTACATCTGTGAAAGATACCTGGACAGCATATGTTTCAGGTGGTAATGCCGTTCTTGCAGAACCTGAAGATTACATAACCCTGAGGTGAGAAAAATGGATGTTAAGAATTATAATAGAAATAGAAAGAAACCTGTCAGGAAAAAAGGATTAAGAATAGTTGCTTTTCTTCTTCTCTTTATAGGAGTTGTTCTGGCTGTTTTCCGATATTATAAGTTTATGTCGAAATCTATTTACGAGGAAAGTGTTTCTCATCTGACGGAAGTTCTTCATCAGTCTGATCAGATGCTGAGAGAACTGACAAATAAGAACCTGACTTACCTCCATATTTGGGGCGAGAATCTGCAGAATATTTCCGGTGAAGACGAGATCCGTGATTATATAAAGAAAGCGCAGGAAGATGCAGGCTTTTTGGAATTCTTTTTTCTATCATCTGACGGTGACTACAAGATGGCGACAGGTGAAACCGGGTATCTTGGATTACAGGAAAATATTGAAGAGGATATCCGGCAGGGAAATGATGTGATAGCGAATGCAGCAGTTCCCGGAAAATCCCAGCTGCTTGTTTTTGCCACACCTAAGGCGCATGGAATTTATCAGGGATTTGAATACGATGCAATTGCCATTGCTTATGAAAATTCTGATATCGTAGATGTACTGGATATTTCTGCTTTTGATGGAAATGCCCAGAGTTTTATTATTCATCCGGATGGTCGTGTTGTGATTGATCATTCTTCCGAGTTATGGGGGAACGTGTATAATTTCTTCGGTTTTCTGAGTAGGCATTCTGATATGTCTGAAAAAGAGATCAATGTTCTTTTGGAGAAGTTTAAAGCGGGACGTACTGATGCGATGTTGCTGAATCTGGATGGAAGAAATTATTATCTGGTCTATGAAAAATCGGATATTCAGGACTGGATGTTTCTGGGACTTGTCCAGGCTGATATTGTCAATGCCAGTATGAACAATCTGCAGTTTACCACGATGCTTCTTGTTGGAGCTGTTGTACTTTGCATTGCTGCCTTTTTTATCAGTCTTATTATCCAGAAAAACAGGAAAAATCTCAGAAGAAAGGATGTGGAGATCCGGTACCGTGATGAGCTGTTTCAAAAGCTTTCCATGAATGTGGATGACGTTTTCCTGATGCTGGATGCCCAAACATATCAGACGGATTACGTCAGCCCTAATGCGGAAAAACTGCTGGGTATTACAGTAGAACAGATTCGCAAGGATATTCGTGTTTTAAGAAAACTGCACCCTGCAGATTCTGAAGACTCGCAGAAGAATCATCTGAAAGAAATTCCGGTTCATGAACAGCAGGAGTGGGATTGTGAATTTATACATCGGAAGACAGGGGAAAGGCGCTGGTTTCATAATATTGCAATGGGAAGTGAGGTAAACGGGGAAAAGAAATATATTCTGGTTATGTCAGACCGTACCTCTGACCGGAAAATGAACCAGGCTCTTTCTGAGGCAGTCCATGCGGCAGAGACTGCAAATAGGGCGAAGAGTATTTTTCTTTCCAATATGTCTCATGATATCCGGACACCAATGAATGCGATTATTGGATTTACAACATTGGCTGCAAGTAATATTGATGACAAAAAAAGGGTTCAGGATTATCTGGGCAAAATTCTTTCTTCCAGTAAGCATCTGCTTTCACTGATCAATGATATATTGGATATGAGCCGGATTGAGAGCGGAAAGATCCATCTGGAAGAAACAGAAGTCTGTCTGTCGGATGTGCTTCATGATCTGAAGACGATCATCAGTGGACAGATTCATGCGAAGCAGCTGGAGCTTTATATGGATGCCATGGATGTTACGAATGAGGATGTCTATTGTGACAAACTGCGGCTGAACCAGATACTGCTGAATCTTTTGTCAAATGCGGTTAAGTTTACTCCGGCAGGCGGAACCGTTTCTGTCCGTCTCAGACAGTACCCGGGAAAAGTAAAAGGCAGCGAACTGTATGAATTTCGGGTAAAGGATAACGGAATTGGAATGAGTCAGGAATTTGTACAGAAGATCTTTTCTCCTTTTGAGCGGGAGCGGACTTCTACAGTCAGCAGGACTCAGGGTACGGGACTTGGAATGGCCATTACCAAGAACATCGTGGATATGATGGGCGGTACTATTGAGGTTCAGACAGAGCAGGACAAAGGCACCGAGTTTATAGTCCGTCTGCCATTTCGGACTCAGCCTGAGCATCATCGCATAGAGAAGATTTCGGAACTAGAGGGTCTTAAGGCATTGGTTGTAGACGATGACTTTAACACCTGTGACAGTGTAACAAAGATGCTTGTAAAGGTTGGAATGCGTTCGGAATGGACAGTCTCGGGTAAAGAGGCTGTTCTCCGTGCACGACAGTCAATGGAGCTGGGGGATGCATTTCATGCTTATATCATTGATTGGCGTCTGCCGGATATGAATGGAATTGAAGTTACACGTCAGATCCGCAGTCTTGATGACAATACGCCGATCATTATTCTGACGGCATACGACTGGTCAGATATCGAAACAGAAGCCAGAACTGCAGGAGTGACTGCATTCTGCGCGAAACCTCTGTTTATGTCAGATATCAGAGAGACTCTGATGGCTGCCATCGGTCAGAAACAGGCCCAGGCAGAGGATAAGATTCTTCCGGCAGCAGATTTAGATTTCAGAGGCAGGCGTATACTTCTTGTGGAAGATAATGAACTGAACAGTGAAATTGCAGTGGAAATTCTGAAAGAATATGGATTCCTGGTTGATACAGCAGAAAATGGAGCAGAGGCAGTGGAGAAAATTAAAAATTCAATACCAGGGGATTATGATCTGGTACTGATGGATGTGCAGATGCCTGTAATGAATGGATATGAGGCTACCAGGCAGATCCGTGCGCTTACTGATCCGGCACTGTCGGGAATTACCATTCTTGCCATGACTGCTAATGCTTTTGATGAGGACAGAAAGAAAGTTCTGGAATGCGGTATGGATGGATTCTTATCCAAGCCAATAATTATTGAAGAATTGATCGATACGTTACAAAAGAATCTGGATTAGGTGCCTGGAACATCATAAAACCCACAAGGTAGAAGAGGGAAATGGAAATCAGTACGCAGATGATCCACAGATGCAGCAGAAGATCAGAGAAAAGGTAATGGAATCCCTGAAATATCTGGTGTCTCTGGTAAATGATGTGCTGGGTATGAATAAACTACAGAGCGGAGATTTGAAGGATTCTGTCGAATATTATGGACAATGCCATAAAATTCAGTCAGGCGGGTAGTGTGCTCATGGTCGGGGTTAAGGAAGAGTTTCTGCCTTTAACTGTCACAAGATCAAAGTTTTTATGTGTCACGGATAATTCGGCAGCCAATTCGCTGAGCTTCTTTTTCATTCCTGACGGGTACAGCAAACGATTTGTTTTCAAAGCAC